>Ga0214545_1010196_pt1 | contig 13794 bp, 5 predicted proteins | sample CNSS4metaG_FD_160064 | JGI IMG/M metagenome (GOLD analysis project Ga0214545, IMG submission 160064) | Root nodule microbial communities from cowpea collected in UCLA plant growth center, Los Angeles, California, USA - CNSS4 | ecosystem: Host-associated > Plants > Roots > Nodule | place: USA... | reverse complement strand
TGGTACGGATTGACATGTGATATATGGGGTTGTCTATGGATGTTGGTATGAATCTTCCCTGCATGGTGTATGTGATTATTTCCTTGCTGATTTATGATTGTTAGTCTGTGTCAGCATGTAATTCCTTGGGGTCTCTAGGTGAGACCTCCGGGGCTGCACTTCAGTGGTCGGGACGTAATTCCATGGTCCCTGTTAGTGGGTGTCCATGGTGGTGCCCCATCTGTATAACTAGGTAAGGATTCAAGTTAAGGTTGCATCCTGACACTCTAAGGAGTCAGTTAGTCTCACTTAGAGTGGACTGACTCCTGTGGTGAGAGTAGTAGGAGGCCTGAAATTCATTAAGGGCTAACTTTGTGGTGAGGGAAAATTGATCCATCGTAACACTTGTAACACATTTCTCGGGGGTGAGCAGAGGTATCCACCACAAGTGCGGACATCCGCTGAATCCGACCAAGTTATACGTATCCGGATGAGTCGAGTCGAGTCATAGTGTATTGATTGAGAGTCATAACATGCTTGGATAATGTATGGAAATTGAATGGTGAGAACTATATTTTAACTGTATGATATATGTTGTTGGCACTAGCTTACCCGGTTTATTGTATGGTTGTCTTGTATGTGGTTCTTCTTTCTTGCGATGATCATCAATTTAATTGATGGGAGCAGATGGGCGAGGTTCTAGAGGTCAGCAAGAAAATGGAGATTCCGCTGCATTGTCCACGTGGACTGGTTTATTTTTCTGTATGAGTTTATTTGGGGTTGTGACCCATGTATCTGTTCGTCTTTAGATTTATGCACTCTGGTTAACTTTTTTTCTAGTTTCTTTTGAGCATCGTGGTGTGTCATGGATTGTATGGAATTGAGTTTAAAATTTCCAGACCGCGCGTTTATGTTATCTTTCTCGTAACATTCCTATTTCACGTACTTATTTAAATGGGGTGTTAGAATGCATATGTGAGGTTACATTCATTATAGCATCTAATATGTATGTATTCGGACAACTACTAGATTAAGCATCAAAATATCTTCTACCTATCACCAGAACATGATTGGAACCCCTAGCATTAAATTTGTGGAAGATTGGAATAACCTGAAGACTGAATCATTAAGAAGTTAAGAATGTCTAACCTTTCTTGAAAAAACATAAACTTCGATTTATAAATCAGTTTTATAAAAATAAATTAGATTTAAAATTTAATTCTTAACATATTTAATTGAAAATAAGCCATGAAGATTAACAATGCACCATAATTAATTTCCTATAAGTATTTGATAAAAAAAAACCTTTTCTTTCTCTTTGATCTTCACATATTTTAATATCATCTAGAAATCTCTTTCGATCCTCTTTTTCAACTTGACCAACCACTCTGGTAATCTAAATTTCAATACAAGTCGTGGAAATGTTAAGATGATTGTGCATAACTAAAGCTTTACACGTTTCATTATTGTTGTTTAACTTGCTTTTTCTTTTTCTTATTATTTAATTTGGATAACTAGAATAAAATAATCAAATAAAATTCTGGAGCTTATAAACAAAATTAATTAATTGATAAAGTAAAAAAGATAGATAGTTCTAACACTTCTATGCCAGTCAACTCATCTTTTATTGAATGGTTTTTCTCCCTTGTTAAAAAATCTCTCTCTCTCTCTCTCTTACTCTCTCTATTTCTCTCTCTCTTTTATATATAAATATATATTGTGTGTCATAGTATAATAATACTTTATAGTATCAATCCTTATCATATGTTCTCATAGAACATATTTAGAAGCCAAGAAATAGAATGAAGTATAAAGTATGGGTTAAGTGAGTTCTATGAGAGGGGGTTCGAAAACACAGCACTGAAAGGGATAGTGGTGGTCACACTGATCTTGACCTTTGCCTGGGGCATATTGTGACCATACATTACCTTTGTTTTTATTTTAATGGAAAGCCTATGTTTTGGACATTTATTATGATTAATTTTCACTTTTAGCATAATAACACAAAATTATCACAGAATGCAACACTTATACTTTTATTTAAATTTTAGTTATATTAATTAATTTTAAGCTTAATTAAGCTTCAAATCCTTCATAAATTTTAATATTTTTAATTGAGTTTATATTAGTTTTTTTGTTAATTAGATAATAAAACTGTTATTCCTGTCTCCGCGCGTTAAAAAATGCAAAATTTTGTAATTAATAAAATGATAAATAAATTTTATTATTGTAATAGTGCTCTATGTTATTTACAAAATTTTATACTTTTTAACATGTAAGAAAATAACAAAATAACATAATAGTCGCGTCATTCTATTACTGAAAAAATTTAAATAAAAAAAAAACTTGAAAAGCATAAACAGAAAATTAATAAAGACTAAAAAAAAATTTATAAGAGACTTAAAATTTAATTGAATCTTAATTTTATTGGTAATTAAACGATTTTCTTATTGCGTAAAATAATTTATCTTAAATATGACAATATATTCATAGTAAGGTTCTGTAAAATATTTTCAGTCAACGGTTCTGAATTAGTTATATTTTTGAACAAAATATGCTGATTCTCCTGGATTAAATTTTTTTTAGTGTTTTGGTTTATTGATTAATTTTATTCAATTAATAATATATTTTGAACTAAAATCTTTGCAAAACCCAAAGTCACACATTGTTATTAACATGGATTGAAACTCTCTCCTTATAGTCCTTACTTCTCAAATATGTGGATCCATTATAATTTAATCTATAAACAAACATGTTGTAAATATTATATGTAGCAAAATAATTTTTTTTTTCTTGTATTTGTTTTTATTGAACATATGATTTAAAATTGTAATTTTATCTCGATAAAATAAAGAAATAATTGTTAAAGGTGAAAGTATTATTAAGTTGGGTAGTGACATCATTACCGCGTCACTGTTTGGTCACTTTATAATATCTAATGTTGTAACATCATTATGATTGAGAGAGTTTGTTTAGACATGATAGTAACAAATTGACTTTTCAAAATTTCATAATTATAATTAAGAAATAAAAAAAGGAGATATTATAAAATGTAAATGGTAAAACAAATAAAAAATGTAAATGGAAATGATAAAGGATGGAACTATACAACTAATATAATTTGTATAAATTTTTTGTTAACTTACAGTGATACTGGGTAGGATCAGATATCATCATATATGTTCTACAGAAATTATCCGGTTACGTGTTCGTCATTTGTTAAAAAATATTCACAATTTTCTTTTAATATACTAAATATTCTTTCGGTGACATTTGTAATCGGTGAATAATGATTAAACATTTCTAATCTTAAGGATTTCTCTAAATATTCTTTTAAGTTATACATGACACTTTATTATTACATGATAAATTATTTGTTTGTATTTCTTAATAGAAAAAGTTGAACATAAAACTTCTCTTACCCTTTTTTTTTCTAACTTTATCACTAAGTTAATTTTATATTTTTATTTGTCGTCAATTGATGAGATAAATTAATAAATGTCGCTAGTACCGTATGAATAATATTGTCATATTAAAAGGTATGATATCAACTCACCCCTAAAAACCAAACTCAATATTAGTTTTCCACTATAAGAAAACATGAAAATAACTTCCATATATTAACTTGGCATGGTGTAGGAAGCAAATAACATTCCATTAACGTTTATTATAAAGAAGCAAAAGAAAAAAATAAAATACAAAAAAGTTAGCATGGGCCTAATCCACCCTTAACCCACTCTAAAATATTATTTATAATTTTAAAATAATAGAAGAAAAAGGTGCGGATGAAAAAAAAAGTACACCACGTGTAGACTTTTTAGTGGCATATATAATAAGTCACACAGTTATATTAAATTTCTAAAATTTCGTTATAAGCCACGTGTCGTTGTATAAGAAGTGCATTATATTAGGGACAGTATAGCGTGACCTTAGCCCACGCTAGCTATTAATTTGGATATAAGAGTTTGTTCGACGCAAAAGAAAACATAAAATGGAAATATTATTTTATTATAGAAAAGTTGAAAGTTGTATTGTAGCAAACGTGATGTATTATTTTATTCAAGAAAGCTGCACTACTTTTTCTTACTCCCGGCACTTTGTTGCCTCCTATCTTTTCGCATTCCACACTTTTATCTCATTTTTAGCCATTTTCCTCTCTCTCTCTCTCTCTCTCTCTCTCTCTCTTTCTCTCTCTGTTTCCCAGTTTCAACCTTTTTCGCTCCAGCTTCTTTTATCTCATTTTTAGCCATTTTCCTCTCCCTCTCTCTACTTCCCAGTTTCAACCTTTTCCGCTCGAGCTTCTAGTCTTCTTTGCGCAACACAGTCTTGAAAAGAGGCTTCACTTTTCCCCGTAGTAGGTCGCAGCTTCGAGCTTCGAAGACTAGTTCACGAGTTTGTGCTGTCGTTGTGAGGTATGCGTTTGGAACATAAACCCTTGTTTTTTTGTTTCTTTTAGGGTTATGATGATCAACCATGAATCTGAATGATGTTTTTCATGTTCGAAATTATTGTTTGAGGTGATTCCCATTTCTGTTGAGGGTGTGTGGTTTGTGTTTGACAATGTGTGAATGGGAAATTTAGTGTAGTCTTGCATTGTTTCTCCGTGCTAGGGAAAAGTTTAGGAAAGAGTTTTAGAAAAGAGAAGATTTTTTTTTTATCTCTGGTGAATGAAAGAGTGAGTATATAGAAAATGGAGAGGAGTTGTGTGGGTGAAAGAGAAAAGGCGTGAGACTTATGTAGGGACAATGGTGTGCATTTATTTCATTTGTTCTTACATATTCCAAACCAATCTTTTTGCCGCTGCACCAACATGACTATTTTTCCTTCATTATCTTTTCTTCATTTTCTAATTTCACCATTTTCTCATCCCTCAACATGACTATTACTAAAGTCATTTACTAGCATGGGCAACTAATTTGAAGTTCATAATATGTGTAGCTTGCTGTTGGAATCATGATTGCTCTAAAGTTTGGGGTTAGTGAGGAAGGCTATTTTACCAATGGAGAAGCCAGTCTTCTCTTATTCTTTATATGTGCATACGTTGCAGCATATGCATGGTCTTGGGGTCCACTTGGGTGGTTGGTTCCTAGTGAAATATGTTCTCTTGAGGTTCGATTTGCGGTCCAAGGCATCAATGTTGCTGTAAACATGTTATTTACCTTTGTCATCGCTCAAATTTTCCTAACCATGCTTTGTCACCTGAAGTTTGATTTTTTCTTTTTCTTTGCTGGATTTGTGCTTATCATGACCATTTTTGTTGCCTTGCTCCTGCCTGAGACAAGAAATGTTCGAATTGAAGAAATGAACAAAGTTTGGAAATCACATTGGTTTTAGAGGAGATTTATTTCGAATGATGCAGCCATTGGTGGACATCCTCCCATTGCTACAATTTGAAAATAGATTGATCAAGAACTTCATTTACTCGTACGTACCAACAAAAGTTCTATCATTTTCCAATTAACTCATTGTAATTATGTAATTCCTATGGTTTGTAACAAATATATTCATTCAAATTTTGTACCAAATCCATCAAAAATTTATTTATTATATATTTATAATATTTTACAAAATATTGCTTCGATTTTTCTTGAAGTATAATTTTATTCTTAAATTATTTTTAAATCATTAACATACAAGTCAAAAGATCAATGCATATCCATGACAAGTTGTTATTTGATAAAGAGATATGATGTAAATGTTTAGATACATTGTTTGTCTAAGAAAAAATCACATTCATATAATTAGTACGACAAAACAAAATAAGCAAGTAAGTTTAACTAATGGATGAGTTAATGGATGACGAACACTTTGAATTTAACAATAATTAAATATAATTTTATGATCACTATTTAAGTATCAATTATCACTATAATGTTTAAATTTGAGCAAGATTTAAATTAGTTTCAAACATGTCTCAACATTCATTATAATTATTCATAAATTCCTTTCGACACACATTAATTATATATATAAATATATAAACAAATAAACGAATAAAGTTAAATATGTTTTCGTACTTGTAACCACTTTCATATCATTAACACAATGCCTTCTTGGCTGATTGCGTACAATTTTGCCAAATATGTATTAGTAGGAATGCTGAAGTAGGTCAATTTCTAAAATGTTTGGACTCTATGACCATTCTCTGTATTTTGCGACTCCAACACTCAGAATATAAAATATTTGTCAATTTTTTTTATCTGACAACAATAATCATACAAACATAGGTTTATTCTCATACTTTTTAATTATATTTTTTATACAAATTTTGTCATTCCAACGTACTGTTTATTATATTTTCTTCTATATTCAATTTAAATATATATATATATATATGTATTTTCATATTTTAATTTTATTTTTATATTAAATTATTCATTATTTAAATACTTCTTATTTGATATTTTTGAAAAGTTGTTTTTTATATTTTATAATAATATATATCTGACTGTTTAGTAACGTTTGATTCTAACATAAAAGAAAATAAGAGTTTAATAAATTTTTGTGAGAAACATTGCACGGTCATGTAAAACCAATATAGAATTAAGTGTTTTAAAGACGAAAATTATTATTTTATTGGATTACGTTAAACATAAATTTAAATGTGAAAAAAAAAAGATTTTTAAAAATTTGCACCGGAAAATAATATTTTTAAATTGATAACATTCGAAACAATAGCGGACCTTCTAAGGTCCGTAGGGGCATGGCCCCAAGAATTTTTAAATTTTTTTCAAAGTGTTTTTAAAATATTTTTTTAAAAGTTTTTTAGATTGATTTTTATTATTTTTATAAAATAAAATATTTAATGTTAAGAAATAATAAAATAAAAAATAAATATAATACAAAATAATAAATTTATTGAGATGTTTTCTTCTTGTTTTTAGTTCTCATTGTTCTTTTGTAAGATAAAGAAAGGTAACTCTTTTTTTCTCTTGATAGAAATATATTAGTTTAATATTTAATTTTTTTATGAGTTTTTTTGTATATTTATTTTTTTATGAATATAAAAAGAAAAGTTATGTATTATATGTTTATTCATAAGCATTCTTTATACGTGACTTGATTATCATAATTATTTTTAGTAATTACATCTTTCAATTTTTTAATAAATTTTGATAAATTATTTTTTAGTCTTATTTTTTTTAAATAAGTATATTGATGAGAAATAAAACAATAAATTTGTTTTTTTAAGTAATAAAGGGAGAATACCTTAAAGATGAAAATAATACAAATTTACTTTTTTACCTATCTTCAGGAGCATGATACTAAGAATTCAATGATTGGATTAGAAAACCATTCTTTAATATTCAAAGAATTATAATTATAATGTTTCATATTAATTCTTTTGAATTATTAGCGGAAAGTTTCATATTAATTCTTTGGAGTTTATTATAAGAAAACTTTCTCAAATATGAGAATATTCAGGGAAAAAGATGAACTTAAAAAAACATATTTAAAATAAGTTTCATATCAAATACACCTTTAAAACTATCATTTTGTTAAAAAAAAAAATTACAAAGATATTTCAATACTAAATTATATATACTTTATTATATTAGTAACAATAATTAAATATATGAAATTTGAGTATTTTGGTCCCTTCAAAAATTTTGATCAAGATTCATCATTGATTTGAAAAAAAATCAGATTTTACGCTTATGTGAAATAGTGATGTATTGTTATTATTATATTCTTATGTATTGTATATATTTTTAAAATTTAATAAATGTTTTAAAAACCGTTTTGTTTAATTAATTTCACTTAAGAAAAAATTGTACCATCATTTTAAAACTTTGCTTGACCTGATTTTAATAATTTCATTTCATTCTTCAAAAGTCTTTGGACTTCTTTCATCTCGTTGTGGGAGGTATCTTTAATGCTATGTGGAAGAAATATTAGAAGAAATCATTCATGTCTTAAAGAATATATTATTTCATCTTTGTTTCATATTTTTATTATATTTTTATATTTTTCATTAAAAATAACTTTTCTCAATATTTTTTTTATTATATATTGTAAATATGGACTTTAAAACTAAAGCATAAAAAAATTGAAAAAAAAATGAAGAATTCTAATTTTAAGTCAACAAATACCGTTCAATAGATCTTGGGAGAAATCTTGTGGAGGAATTTGTGTTTGGATCAAATACAAATTAGTCTATCATTCAAGCAACATCTATTTTATTTATGTGTTTTTTTCTGAAAATTTTTATTTTAATTATATTAGGATTCCTAAAATTAAATATTCAAATATGTTTTTTTTAACATAAATAAAATTTTTAAGTAAATTATTGTTTTAAAAATCTTATTGTTTATGATATTCTTTTAGGAATTCAATCTAAGCTTTTACAGTAATTTATTTATTTATTTAATATTTTATCATTTATATTTTTTTGTCTTCGTGTTTCATTTTTATTTATTTTTTATTATATTCTAATTATAATGTTACATTACTGCAAGTTCGAACACTCCATATAGTAAATGTATTTATTAAAGTTTAGCGGGTACGGATATTCACGGATACGGATACTATGATATCTGTATCCGCCCCGTTAACATGCATGAATCAAAAATACTCATACCCACGGATAGCGGGTATCCTTTTTTAATATCCATTTTCTATCTGTTACGGGTTTTATCCGCAGATACCCACGAGTACGAATTTTTTTGACATCCCTAATTAATCTTTTTTGGGATATTTTTTAAGTTTGAAATACAGCACGATAACTCATTATACATGATTGATTCTAAAATAAAAAATAGAAGATATAATTTTTGTTATATATAAGTTTTTTTTTATTTAGGTTATAACCAATGTCATTTTATTCTTCTTTCAAAGTAGTTCATCGATATATCTATTTTAATTGATTATAAATGGTGTCATGAATCCAAATTAATCTTAATCGACAATATTATAAACTATAATCGATAAAATGTCTTATTCTAATCACTCGGAACAAACTGTAAAATAACGTTTGAATGTGATGATATTAGATCTAACCAAAACATTAAAGTTCTATGATTGTTCTTTCTAATTTCTAGTATTACTGTTATTTGTAATAAAAAAAATTATATTTTAAAAAGTCTTGTGCAGGTAAAAAAATCAGTGCTTTCAAATACACAAGTTTTTAAATCAAAATATGCATAAGTGAATTATTATTCTCAGTAATGCATATTTTTCTTTGAAAATAAATTATACAAAATAAAATACATTGTTAGTTTTTCATGGGAAAGACAAATTTCATTGAACGAAAATGCATTTTCATTTTCTTTATTGGTCAACAGAAACCCATTTTAGCGAAGAATACTTTTGTCAAAATAAAAATACAATGCATTCTAAATGTGAAAAAGGCTATGCAAATAATAAAGGCCCAGGTCCGTTTCACGAAGGTCCGTAAGACCCATGAAGCCGGGCCCAACCTAATCGTATAGGTTCATTTAGTTTCCGAATCATAAGGTGCACTATATTTAAAGTGGGTCCAATAGCACCGAATCATTGCCCGTTTATATATATATTGCACTCTTAAACCCTAATTGCCAGTGCCTCCGCTTTCTCTCAGCCTAGTTCTTAGAGGAACACCAGTGCAAGCAGGTATGAGACACTTGTTTCTTTACAATGGTTACTGTGATGTTATTATTTGATTTGATTCTGATTATGTTCTCGACGAATTTCATACGATGTGAAGCCATTTTTGTTTGACCTAAATTTATGTACCCAAAATTTCATCTTTGCTTAATTAACATTCTTTATTAGAGAAATGCCGACATGGGTTGAAGCGAAAACATCTTTTGACGTAATATTCAACTTGAGTTTTTTCAATGCTTTTCGATTACTCGGATTTGTATGAAAACTGAGTGTTTTAACCAAATTTGGAATCAGATTTGAGATATTTATTAAGTTTAATGGCCGATTTCGGACATTTCTAGGTTTTCTGATACTTTTGTGCCTTGTATTGCACAAAGTTATAGTTTTTATTTGTATTAGTATCATTTTTCTTTAAACGTTAATGTCCCTGATAACCTTTCCGTAAGGTTTGAATGTCTCTTTTATTTTTGCAAAGTCAGTTTGTATGTTAAATGACATTGATTTGTGTTTATTAGAGACAAGATGGCTGTTCCCCTACTAAGCAAGAGAGTTGTGAAGAAGCGTGTCAAGAGGTTTAAGAGGCCCCAAAGTGACCGCAAAATTTCCGTGAAGGTATGTGTGCTTCATTAGTTTAGTTTGCTTGTAAGTTAGTTTCCTGGAGATTTTCAATGTTGTGTGTCTTGATAATTGCAAAGGGTATGCTTTTAAATGTTTAGATATTAGAGGATTGAACATTGGATGACTTTCAGAGTAAGCTTGGATGTTTCCAATTTGTTATTCCCATTGCTTTTCCGCTAACATCATATAATTGCCAGATTCCATTGTATGATTGTTTTCATGTTTTTTATATGCTTTGTGTTATATGTTGGTCAATAATCTTGAACATCATTGGTTCCAAGGTATAATAACACTTAGACCATTTATACTATTGTTGTATGCAGCCTAGCTGGCGCAGGCCAAAGGGTATTGATTCACGTGTGAGGAGAAAGTTCAAAGGATGTGTTTTGATGCCAAACATTGGTTATGGTTCAGACAAGAAGACCCGTCACTATCTGCCTAATGGATTCAAGAAGTTTGTTGTTCACAACGTCAAGGATCTTGAACTTCTGATGATGCACAACAGGTATTAACTGGTTGTTGTTTGCATGTAAAAATTTCCTCGTTACCCTTTTGTTGGTACATTATGTTCCTGACTTAGTTAATGTGGTTGATGTAACATCAGGACATACTGTGCTGAGATAGCACACAATGTGTCAACCAGGAAGAGAAAGGAGATTGTAGAACGTGCTGCACAGTTGGATGTTGTTGTTACCAACAAACTTGCCAGGTTGCGCAGCCAAGAAGATGAGTGATTGCTGTTGCTAAATCAAATAATTTTGCTGTTATCGTTTAATGTATGGACTTGGATAGAATCTTTTCAAAGTTATTTTTGTGTTATTTTATCGTTGTTTTGGATTAAGAGTTTTGACTAGTTGTGTTATAACTTGTTTGAATCCTTCATTAGTCATTTTATGCTATATTCCTTTGTTTCCTTATGAAGCTGCATGAGTTGGATGCATCGTTCTCTGGACTTGTTTTGAATGATAGTGTTAAAGAGTTGTAGCTTGATGATTAGGTGTTGGTTACAACGTAGAGAAGTGCCCTGGAATGTACTATTTAAAATAGCTGGAAGAAAAGTGAATCATTGACATTCCTTGGCATAAGAAAATCGAATTAACATTCCTTTGAAGAAAATCTAATTTACTTTGCTTGTCTTCAAATGATTTTCTCAACAAATACTTGTTACACTAAATTAGATGTAACCTGTACATTATAATTTATTAAAATTTTCTCCATTAACATTTAAGAAATACATTTTATTTTAAATATATAATTAAATTAATTTTTTACAGAATCGAGAATATAATAAGATAAAACGCGAGTCTATGAATAGGAAATTTCCCAGTATCTTTCAAGAAGCTCTTGCATTCTTACAAATACTTTGTAGTTGTTTTCTTAGAAACAGTTGTTGCTACAAGGCCTTTCCTTTCATATCATTTGCACTGTTTTCATGTTTCATCTATAATCATAAGATTAGATGGGGTGAAAATGAAAATTGATGTTTTTTATATTTTACGAATGATTCAAGTGTATTATTTGGATTTGTTGCTTTTTGTAGCTAACAAAAAATTAGGATTCCCAAATTGTTATCTATTTTAATTTTTATTTTAAAAATGACATATCGGTTTTGATATACAAGTTTAACGAACTAGGTAAAACGGACTAGTGCCACATCTAGCTGAACTCGTTTTTGTCATCCAAAATATTTTTTGACCTTTGAAAATGATGACACGAGATATTTTCTCAATAATTGGTGTCACCCATATTAGTAATTTGATCAATACAAGTTCGACGTATATAAATTAAAAATAGCTGTAATCAACTTTAAACCGTAAATCAGTTATAAGATGAAGTTATTCTCGTTCGAGGATTTTGTGTTCGGTCTTTTATACTTAATTTTGTTGAATATCCAATATAAATTTTAATTTTTTGCTTACAGTAATTTTCAAGTCAAAAAATAATCATATCGGGAAGGATAAATGCGGTCTCAAACGTCTAGTTTCCGATGTACATGTATAGATAACATGTTGGGTGATAATTTTTCTTTTGGTTAAATGTGATTTTGATCATAGAGAAAATTATTCTCTCATTTAAATTTGGATTAATTTAGTGTCTTGTGTTTAAAAACTTGTGGATTTAATTTTCTTAACTAAAAATTTTTCAAATTTATTTTTTATTTTGAAATGTGTCAAAAGGTGTAAATTCAAATAAACATGTTTGAAATGTCAAATAAACATAACTAAGAACTAAATTTATGTATTTCTAGAGTTGGAGAATTAAATTGAACCAAAATTTCAAAATATTTCTAAAGTTGAGTACTAAATTGAATCAAAATTTTAAAAAATAGCTAATTTTAAAAGTTGAGTTAACCTTTTTTTTCCTCATTCAGCAAATATTATGATAAAATGAAAAATGTTATTTCCCAAAATTTTAAACAAACGTGTACAACTAGTATGATGTGTTGTAGCAAACTTAACTATCCATTCTATGTTGTTATAACAAAATCTATCAGGAAGTTTTTTTTATATTTTCTATTTTTTTAATAAATATTTGGTTTAATAGATTATTTTCTTAATATTTATTGAGATTATTTAATATGGTCTCCTAGATTTTTTTCAATTTAATTTTTTATTTTAGTTAAAATAAGTTAATATGATAATTTCTATTAGACTAACATTGACGTCAAGAAGAGAGTAATGATTTACATACACATGACAAATTATTTGAAATACTAGTATAGTAGTATATTGACATATGAGAACATGTCAAGTTTGTTTCTTTTATATAACTATTCTTCTCTATCTTGTCTTCTTTTATCCTTGATTTAGTTGTATTCAAAGTTGAGCATGACACTTGCCATACTATGTTCTTAAACATCTCATGCTCCTATTTTTTTCTTGTCTTTGTGTTGAGCTATAACATCCTCCCCAAATAACTATTCTAGTTTCCTAATATTTCATTCACAAATGTCAAATGACACCAACTCACTTCCTTGAACTATATTTATCCAACTAGCCATCTCAATATTTATTTACTTCCATTCCTATACCAAATCTATGTTCTTAGTTTTATCCATCTCAATATTTATTTACTTCCATTCCCATACTAAATCTTTGTTGTGCCAAAAGTAATCACAAAACAATTAAAAATTATAACTCTGCAATTAATTGTTAAGAAGTGGACTTTAAGCCTAACTCAATCCCACAAAACCAACTTATAAAGTGAGGTTGTACCCATTTATATACTATAAACTCATTTTATCTCTAATCGATGTGGGACTTTCAACACACTCAATGTATATACATCTCGAGCGTGAGACTGAACATTAAATGAGTGGTCTGATAGTGGCCTGATAGTAGGTGAAACAATATGTCTAAGAAATAACAAATCTCACTAGGATAAACTCTAATAATGATCCTGATATCATGTTAAGAAGTGGACTTTAAGCCTAACTCATCCCCATAAAATCGACTTGTAAGGTAATATTTGCACCCATCATATACTATAAACTCTTCTTATATATAGTTAATGTGTGACTTCCAACATTAACTAACTCTACATCTTGTGATCTCCCCAAGACAAAAATCTCTTTTATCAAAAAAAAAAAAAAAAAAAAAAAAAAGGAAAAAA
>Ga0214545_1010193_pt1 | contig 13798 bp, 8 predicted proteins | sample CNSS4metaG_FD_160064 | JGI IMG/M metagenome (GOLD analysis project Ga0214545, IMG submission 160064) | Root nodule microbial communities from cowpea collected in UCLA plant growth center, Los Angeles, California, USA - CNSS4 | ecosystem: Host-associated > Plants > Roots > Nodule | place: USA... | reverse complement strand
CGTGTTTTTTTAGTATAATTTATTTTTATATATATATATATATATATATATATATATATATATATATATATATATATATATATATAAATAGAGAGATATCTATATATATAAATATAGAGGAGTGAGTGTAAGAATACAGAAAAAGGTGAGAAGAGAAGAAGAATTGATTCTTAAAGAAGAAGAGTGGTGAGAGTGAGAAGAAGAAAGATGGGAGCAGAAGCATTGTTGAAGAAGGAGGTTGCAGTTGCAGAGGCACCCATTGTTGTGGGACTGCAACCCTCAGCCCTGGTTGACCACGTGGCAAGAGTGGATTGGTCCTTGCTTCATCAAATTTCCGGTGAACATGGAGGCTCCATACCTGTATTACTACTACTCACACACCCCTCATCACAAATTTTCTTCCTTTTCATTTCCTCACTCTCACTCTTAACTTTTTTCGCTTTTATTATCACTTTCACTAGGTGGGTTCTTACAATCTTCTCTTTTTCTATGGTTTCATTTTCAAAGCATAGCCTTTTTGTGTTAAATTATTCTGTATATGGAAGCAATGTTGTGATCCTTCATAACATGACGTGGGTGTTGAATTGTTTGGTAAAATCTGTTTCATGATGGTAGGTTGAGCTTGAAGAGCTTGAAAAAATATACTGAGGGAGGTGAAAATCCATGTTCTCTCATGCCATGATGATGATGATGATGATGATGATTCTGCATATGTTAAGACCTTGGCTGGAGGCAGTGTTGCAAACACGGTTCGAGGGCTGAGAAGTGGGTTTGGGATTTCTAGCGGAATTATTGGGGCTTGTGGAGATGATGAACAAGGAGTGTTGTTTGTCCATAACATGAATTTCAATGGAGTTGACCTCTCTAGACTCAGGAAGAAGAAAGGACATACAGCACAGGTTTGGTTAAAACTTAGAAGAAACATTTTCTTAAATGTTTTTGGTGTTGTTGAATTGTTTTTTTCAAGGATCGATATCAAAGTTTGTCATAAAGTCAATTGTATCAGTAAATGTTTTGTACAAAAGTAGAAATGTAACAGCTTAGCTATCTATCTGTCACAGTGTGTTTGTTTGGTTGATGATTTGGGAAACCGTACCATGCGACCCTGTCTCTCTAATGCTGTGAAAGTTCAGGTACATGACTCCATTGTGTGTGTGTGTGTGTGTCTCAAATATACATGCATTTAGTTCAGGTTGAAACTAAAATAGCCATCAACTAAATTGTGTAAAGTTTGACAATTACTCTGCTTTTTTTCTTGCAGGCGGAAGAGTTGACTAAAGAGGATTTTAAAGGCTCCAAGGTTGTTGTCTTTGTCAATTGATTGAACTATTATGGATGCTTAACATTTTGGTGTTATTCAGAATACTTAATGTTTCATTTTGATCTGATTCTTGTTGTCATGATAGGGATTACATTCATCAGTTTCTTCTAGGACTGAACTAATTGTTCATGCAATGTAAATTCCACCAGAATGGATCATAGGATGAGAGTGAATTTGCCTTATATTTGATACTCTGCATTATTCACTTTAACTTAGTTTTCTGTATATTAAAATTTCAGTGGTTGGTGTTAAGATATGCTATACTAAATTTGGAAGTGATTCAAGAAGCCATTCTTTTAGCAAAGCAGGAAGGTCTTCTTGTTTCTTTGGATTTGGCCAGTTTTGAGGTATTTATTCTACGCAACTCAAAATTCCCTTACCATCTGCATCAACAATTAAGAACTATGATATCATGTTTCATTTCATGTTTGTGCAAACAAGTTATTAGGTAGGAAATTTAAAAATTAATGAAAATATGGTTTTCTAGGCATCAGCTATGTAAATTTAATCTTATATGGTGTCTTTATTTTGGCTAGATGGTAAGGAATTTCAAACAACCACTTCTGAAGCTACTGGAGTCTGGGAACATTGACCTTTGTTTTGCCAATGAGGATGAGGCAACAGAGCTTCTAAGGTAACTGTCATTTGCATTTTCGTTGTCTTAGTTTCACTTAATAAGTTATCTTCTGTTTTTTTTTTTTATATTTTTTTTTATATATATATATATATAAATTCTGTCACTTTATTACACAATGGATTAATTCAGGGGTGAACAAAATGCTGATCCAGAAGCTGCAGTAGAATTTCTTGCCAAGTGCTGCCAATGGGCAGTAGTAACACTTGGTTCTGATGGATGCATTGCAAAACATGGAAACCAGGTTTGTAAATTATGAGTGACACCAGTGGAAATTGTGAACTCTTACATAGGGAAAATAACCAATAGCTGTAAGTGAAGAAAGCTGAGTGAAATTTAGAAAACTTCACTTTATTCCTAACTATATCTTTATTAAGCTGATCAAATTAGTATGAGACTATGAATGAAATTTTAAGATACCAAAATGAATCATTTAAACTTAACTGGTGAAACTGAAACTTGAAATTCTGATGAGTGATATATGAGGATGGAACAAGTATAGTGCAGGAAAGTGTTTGATATTATCTGTTGAAGCAAAACTTAGGAAGAAAGGAGGTAGGAAATCCCATATCAACCAAAGATAAGATCAATTTATGGTATATAAGTAGGTGTAAACCTAAAGCTGGTTTTGTAAAGTTAAATTAAACTTCAAGTTTATTTCTTAACATGATATCAAAATTAGAATCTATTGTAATGAAGTTTAATAATTATTAGGTTTATTGTTCTATTTGCTATCAAGTCATTGTCGGATCATAACCGATTTTAAAGATTGAGTTAAATTTAAAGTAAGTCTTAGTTGTGTTTGAATGTGTCAGATTGCACGTGTTCCAGCCATAGGAGAAGCAAAGGCAAAAGATGCAACAGGAGCTGGGGATCTGTTTGCAAGTGGGTTTTTGTATGGAGTGATCAAAGGAATGACACTTGAACAGTGCTGCCAAGTGGGGGCATGCAGTGGTGGGTCTGTTGTACGTTCTCTTGGGGGTGAACTCACATTGGAGAATCTTCATTGGATGAACAAACACATGCAGATCATGAATCTTCTCACGCCAAATACTGCCAAATGAACACAAACTTCTTCCTTTTCTTTTCTTCTTTTTTTCCTTTACATTTCATCTCTCGTCAGAAAATGGCAGCAATTGTATTATTGTTCCAGTTGTGGAATGCTTTCATTAATGCATGCAAGCAAGCCTAAACAAGTTCTACACAAACACAACTACACTTCAGGTTCATGCAAGCAGGATTACCATTTTAGCTCAATCTAAAACATGCCACACTTATGGTTGTTATGATTTTCTTAAATAAAACTGTATAAACAATTCAAATACTATCATGAAATGTTCTTGAAACGTTAAATAAATTTAACATAATTTGGTTAAAAGGACTAAATTCATGCATTATTAAAAATGAAGGACTAAATTGGTAAAAAAGTTTGAAGAGAGATTAATTCCAAATTTCACTGAAATTGGAAAGACCAAAAACATATTTCACCATATTATTAATTCTAATTTTACCATCAAGTAACCTTATAACCGGTAAGTCAATAAAATTCTTGTTTTTTTTATGAACTGAATTTGAGAAAACCAATGTCTCAAATGGATTCAATTGTTCATAAAGACATGGAGAATCTTTAGTGTGCCATTATGATGGAAATTAACAGGTCTTCTTTAAAAATAAAAAGTTAAATTTGATCTATTTATCCATCCATCATAAACCTCTTCTAAGAATGATATAACTTGTTGAAACATCCAGACTAATGTATAAGCATGTTCAAAAGGCTATTTTCTTATAAACCTCAAAAAACTAGTAGTTGTATTGTAGTATTGACTTAAATTAACCCAATAGTAGTCATAAATTTCTTAAATTATTTTTGAATATGTAGTATTATACATACAGAGCCATGGCTTACGGTGGTCGCTCGATTTTAGTATCTAAGTTCCATCAAGTAATTTAATAGGTTAAAAAAAAAGTCACCATTTAATATGATTAATAAAAAAAAGTTCCATCTAAGTAGTTCACTGCATCATGGTTCATATAGAAAGGTGTATTATACATAATTTATTATTTATTTCAACTAGACATGAACAACAAGGATGATTTCAGACTTTCACAAAATTCAAATAATTAATTTCAAGTGCACGTAGACTGTGGAACTTGGATTACTTGTTCAAACTTTATATACTCCATAATAAACAAATAAATTAAACAAATAAATAAGAACTATGATTAACATGACACCATTTAAAAAAAAAAAAAAAACCTTTGCAGCAACCTTTGTATGAATTGTTTTACCGACAATTACGAGTGAAACAACTACAGTCTTGGCTTACTATATGGTATTAATTACATGAATCCCTATTTAGCTTAATGGCAATACCAACATTTTGAACAATGAAATAGAACTTTTTTATTTGGTTTCCCCGAACAAGTAACAGTTGTGTTATTATAAAAGATTTGGAGGTGCAGGAAGACAATGGAGTACATGAAGAAGCCCCCAAAAATAAACAAAACTGTACTCAGGTTTTTTGTTAAAAAAGAAGTGCTCGAGTGAGAAAAGAGTTGCTCAAACATTAAAAAACCTCTAACTGAATACACACAAATTTTACTCAACAAATTGAAAAGTAATGTCACTCCTGAAATAATTAAAAGAGAGATAACACTACATTTCTTAATTCATTTTCTAATTTCGCAATCCATAAAATTAATTTAAAAAAACACAAAACTTGAAACTGTCTTCAAATAAAAAAAGTGTAGCAAAAGTAGTGATTTTTAACAAATTTTAACCATTAAAATGAACCTAAAAGGGTTATAAAACATTTCTTAAATAATTAAGTTTAAAAAGTTTTATCCAACATTTTTTCAGCCAGACTTTCAGAAAATTGTTGCAAATTGTCATGAAACAGCAATTAAATCGTTTACAGTGAGGGATGAATTGCAGAAGCAAACAGATTAACGAAAGAAAATCCATCAAGGTCTTCTTCCATGACACAAACAATATGAAACCTACTCATATTTTTAAATATTGGTATTCAACACCTCTAGAAATTGATTTTAAATTATCAAATTTCCATTGGAGAACCACCTTGGTCTCCTCCAGCAGCACCTTGATCTGCACCAGAAGCCTGGTCGGTGGGAGCATCCTGCTCGGTTGCTGGCTGAGCTTCTTCAGCTGGAGGTTCATCCTCCTTCACAATCTCAAAAGTATCAATCAGCTGTTGAACAGTTTCTTGATCTAAAATGTGGAATGGTTCACCAACTCCAACCACAGCAATAGTGCATACAGAACTCCTCAGTTTTTCACCTTGCAAGGACTCCCTAGTTGCGATAAGTGCATCTTTGATCAGATCTTCTCGAGAAGAGCCCATGAAGTTATCAAACCTGCGTTCCAAATATGTCTTTGCAGCTTGAGAGCGAGATCCAATAGCAAAAGCCTGATATTCAAAATAGTTTCCACTGGGACAGTTGTAATAGAGGTGAGCTCCTGATTCATCTAATCCAGCTACCAGGAGGCCAACCCCATAAGGACGTTTCCATGACCGTTGCGTGCAAACCTGCAACTCAAAATTGCATCACGAACACCGATTAGAAAAATATCTTTACAGTTCAAACCCATACACTATTTATTCAACTTCTTATGACTAAAGCACAAATTACACAAGTATAACCGCATATAATAGAAATAACATGTTTGGATAAACTTCACTCAAACACCTCTAAAAGAGAAAAGATGAGGAAAAATGAATTCTGCTTCTTTACAAATTAAAATTAGTTTATACATGGAACTAATTTCTAGAATTTGTTTCCTATTAACTTTTCCAAAATTTGATTTTTAACCAATGCATAAGCTACTTTAAGCTTATGGGGAAACTACTTTTTTCCTTCTTAATTTTTCTCTCCTATAAGTGCTTATGGAAAAGTTTCCTCCAAACCAAATGTTTATTAGCTAATCCAATTCCAATATTTTGTTGATTGTGAACTAAACAGGCAAAATTCTAATAATGCAGCTACATTCAAGAGCCTGAAAAAAGAGGGGGAGGGTTACTTCTCCTAAAAAAAATGTTCAATAGATTTTCTATCTCTATGTACAGAAAGATTCTTCCACCACAGTAAGTAAAATCCAAGTTCTTCTTTTACATTGACAGCTTAAACCTAATTCAACTAGGTCTTTTACGTAAAAATTATGACAACTTGAACATCACAATAATTTGTTTTCTACTTCATAATACAGCCTTCTTCTCAACACAGATTTTGCATAACAGAATAAATATGACACGGCTGCATAACTTGCAATGATGCAAACATGAATATTATAATCCTTCACACAGAAATCTCAATGGTACTGTGTGCTACTTAAATTTCCAACAGTAATAGAACCCAAAGTTTCTACCAAACAAAAATCTCAAATACAATAACTGGACTGTCCTGTGGGAGCAAATCAACATTAAGATCGCTGTGCTCGGGTACCGACATTGTGTGGTTTAGATTCACAACCTCTCGGGGCTGTGCTCTGGGTGTTAAACCGAGAATACCCTGAGCTTAGGTGGACTCCTAGATTGGTGCTTCTTGTTGAACTTTCCGCTAGCTGCAAATATAGGAAGCGAGGCACATGACCCCTGAATCGTTCGGCACAAACAGTGCAGCCAACGTACCACCATCTTAAAGGGATTTGGGGGTTGCGGAGACTAGAGGCAGACACACCTATACTTAGGGAAGGATCTAATCTTTGATAGACAAAGAAGATAGAAACCTTTGAGGGATAGTGTTCTGAAGTTAAGCAGAGTTTATAAACATGAATAACTATGACACGACTGCATAATTTGCAACGATGTAAACATGAATACTATCATCGTTCACACAATAGGCAGAAACCTCGGTGGTACTGTGTGCTACTTAAGTTTCCAACAGAAATAGAACCCAAAGCCTCTACCACGCAAAAGTAACAATCTCAAATAGCAGCACACATAACAAAATTTGAAGATGCTATAGCAAGATAGCAGGAAGGCGACTATTTTAAATATTATCATTATAACAAAAATCAGATAGTTTATACTACACACCATAAACATAAGAAAAGAAACTCGCTATAAACAGTAAGTTATAGTTTACACAACGAATCACCATCAGTTTCGGAACAATCGAAACAAAAGAGTAATGAAGAAAAAAAAAGACGATGACACTAACAGACATTTGCAGTTTAATCGCATTCAACAAACGCAATTCACCAGTTTAATCCCACGACCTAAAATCGAAATTAAACAGCGAAACTCTAGAAGAGTCGCTTCAATTCTCACATAGATAGTAATTATTGAAGAAAAGCAAACCCTAGAAGAGTAGTTTCATTCTCACAGAGATAGAAATTACTGAAGAAAACCAAACCCTAAGTGGAAGGGAAGGGAAGGGAATGAGGACCTGTGCCTTGTCGGCGAGTTGAACGACAAGTCTGCCGACAGGGAGAGGGGACTCGTAGGTGTAGTTATAGTTGATGCACTCGGATCGCATGTATCGGGAAAGGACGCGGCCATCGGCAGTGAGGCCGGCGATGGCGACGCCGATGTGGTTGTCGACCTTGAAGATCTTCTTCTGATGAGAAGAGAGTTCGGAGTTGGCCTTGTTGACGCATGCGAGAACCACGTGCGTCTTGGATCGGAGACCGATCGCCGCCGAGCCCTGCTTCACCGCCTCCATCGCGTACTCCACCTGGAACAGCCGCCCCGCCGGGCTCCATGTCGTCACGTCCGTGTCGTACTGATTTCTGAACATTGTCGATTCAAAATCAAAACCAAAACCTCTTGTTCTTCACTCTCTCTTTATTGCAACACCTTGCTTCTTTCTCAAGAACTCTTACTCTCTCTCCTCTCGCCCCGTGCCTTCATTGTTGGACAAGTAAACCCACGTTTGACTGTTTAGTCCATAAATCCAATGGGCTACCATACATTAGACTGGCCCAACATAAAGATTGAGACTACCCGGTTTCTTCCTGCACCTCCAAAACTTTTCTCCTCTACTTCCGATATAAAAAAAAAATGTTTTTCTCATTTCCATGTTGTGTGTGATAAAAGTAAAAATTGACTTCCGAGAGTATTTCTTCATATTATATATATATATATATATATATATATATATATATATATATTTCGGATTGTATGTGTGAAATCCCTTTTAATTAATTTCTGTGTTAAGAGGAGTTTGAGCCTTGTCTATTCGAAGGCCTAGAGTCAGCTCACTTTGGGGACTCCCAAGACCTCCTTTACAGTCCTAATGTTTCACTTGTCTTATTTTCAAAAAATAGTTTCTTCCCTTCCTTTGTAGCATTTGAGAGCTCTGCTAGGGTACAGGAAACCTTCCATTTTTGAGCTAGCAAAATTCGTTTTACCCTAAGTAAGTCGAAAGTCGAACTTTGAAACTCCTTGGTCTTTTCTCCTCGTTTTTACCGTTTGGGGTTTGTTTTATCCTGGTGTTCCTATTTTCAGCTCACTGTTTGATTCTAAGAATTGTGTTACTCCTTGGTTTCGCAGCTGGTTGCGTTTGCTAGCATCTAAGCAGGTAAGGGAAGCTAGGGTTTTACTTGTGGTAGTTGTTCCTATTTTGTTTGGCTAAGTTTGATTAGTGTTTTGTGAAATATTAGATAAGATTGGGGAAAACATTAGTTTTTGGTATATTTCTGAGTTAAGGGTTCAAATATTCATGAAACTGTGATATTTGACGTTGTTTCTCGTATTCTGGAAACGTTGGGTGGTCGTTGGGCGAGTGACTTGGTCGCTGAAAGTTTAACAGTTGATCCTTAACACCTAGTTCTTGACTTTGGCTAGTCGGATCTTGAATCGGAGCTCTGTAGTGAGAGCAGTTTTTATCGCAAGGTCCCTGTAGTTTAGTTGTTGACAACATTGACCTTCATTGCTTGTTTGATGCATACCTTTCTCTATAGTTATTCAATTAAGTTGGTTCTTGTTGCATTTGGTTCTTGATTCAATAATCTTTAATTTGAATATAAATACACATTTTTTGGAGCTTTACAAAAACTGCAGTTTTATTTCTAAGATCCCAAATTGTTTGCATAATGTGTTGTTATATAATGAGTCATGACTTGGTTGGGTTGGACATTGGTATGCATTTATAAAGCATGAGATTGAATGAGATCTTATTATGTTGTGTATGAAATGGAAAACATAACAGTATGGTTGGTGGTGGTTTGGCATGAGAGTTGAATGCTTGATATGGCATGTGGATTTTGTTGGTAAAAGAGTTTCAAGGGAAACTCTTGGTGATGGTGGTTAGTGTATACCTTGACATAGGATATGTCTAGATAAAGGAAGGTATCCTAAACTCTAATAATTTATATGGTGAGAGTGGCAGGAGTTCCTAGTCTTGGAACATATTGGGCCCAAGACATTAGAGGATTAACTTATGTGTGGTTGGGTGATAACCCCTTGTGTTTAGACTTTGCAGAGTTTAGAAACCAGCACAGGTGCATACTTCCTTTAGAATTCTATATCAAGAGTATGATCCGGATATTGAGTTAGCGAGTCCTTTAATTGTTTGCTTTCACATGTTTTGGGTGCTTATGGCTTTACTCGTCTATAACTTGTTTTATAATCTGCTTGCTCAATAACATGTTAAATATTTTACTCTAGCTTACCCTTTCTCTTTGTCTGTTCTCTTCTTTGGCTTTTTCCTTTTGCGATGATAACCAAATCCTTAGTGTAAGCAGATGTGGAGACTCTTGGTGATCGTGATGTTGGCGGGGAGGCTGCGATGTATAGGGCTGGGCAAAAATAACTGTATTGTACAAAACTTAAGTTAACTATACTATTTAAAAAAAAAACTAAATTATTAATAGTAAAATTAAACTGTACTATTGTTTAAGTTAAAGTTTAAAAATTTGTACTGCAAACAGTTAATTGTTTAGAGCAGTACACTGAACTGTTTTCATTTATCTTGAATCTCATTCAGTCTCTTGAATCACGTTCGCTCCGCAAGCTCCATCGATATTCAATCACCACCGAGATTCAACCACCACCGAAGTTTTCGGTCTCCGTTGCCTCGTCGCCGTCGAAGGTCGTCGTCGAAGGTCGTCGTCGAAGGTTGCGTCGTCTTTCTTGAGGTATCTCTTGTTGCTCTTCATCTCTTTATAGCTTTAGGTTTATATTTCACTTCTCTTTTTTCTCCAATTCGACTTTTCCCTTCAATCATTCTGTATAATTAATTTATTTGACCCATCAGTGGACAAATTCGATTTTTGGCTTCTAGTTTCAGGTCAGGGAAGTGGCAGGAGGTGGACACTGGAGAAAGATTTGTGACAACTGAAGGAGCATGGCAAGGGCTCTTTTGATGACCACGAGGTAATTAATTAGGATTGTAGGGAAGAACCCTTTCTTGTGTCATGATCATTAGCCTGTGAAGTCACTTCGAAAGGGTAAGTTTTGGTTTCTTTACACATTGTGTTTATAGGTTGGGTGGTTGATTAATTGTATCCTTTGGATTAGATTTGTGCATGAATTATGATTACAAGAAAACTCGTTTTGTTGTAAAGGATGATGAAGGATTATGGGATGAGAGAGTCTTGGTTTAAGCTGGTAAAATTCCTTATCTGCCAAATCCTGAAGATTTTTCATACTCAGGGCCTTATTACGTTTCAGAGAATGGTGAAGTGTTGTTGATGTTTGAGTTTGACTTGATCCTCTATGATCCAAGAGATAAATCTTTTAAGTACCCTAGGATTGAGAGTGGGAAGGGCTGGTTTGATGCAGAGGTCTATGTTGAAACTCTGGTTTCGCCAATGAAGCATTAAAGTGGATGTGTCAACTAGTTTAAATGAGAAGTTTTTAAGTTCTCATTTGATATAATTTATTGCTCGAAATCATGGTTTCAAGAAAGTTAGTAGATTCGGTCATGTTTGCAATATTAGGGTAATTATTATTTTAGTATCTTGTCATAACCTTGATTTCATAGTTACATATCATATAATTTTTCATGTAATATGATTTTTGTTAAAAGAGGAAAATATACTGAAGATAACGTGTCCCCCTCTGTTGAATTTCTTCTCACATATTTTCTGATGGCTGCTTTATTTCAGGTTTTACTCATTCTGCATTTGCATTTGGGTATGAAGCGGGGATTGATAGATGCAAAAATGATGATAATGTGGTTCCACCGAGTGCTCTTGTTACATTCATACAGAAAGGCATTCAATATCTTGAGCTAGAAGCTAACCTGAGTGGTGTAAGCATTTTTAATTTTTGTTGTTCATCTTCGTAATATGTTATTCGATGTTCAAGTCATTAGTACTAAATGCACACAATGAATGCATTGCTCGAGGACCTTAAGATGATTGGTGTATGTGTTAACTCTTTTAAGTACCCTAGGATTGAGAGTGGGAAGGGCTGGTTTGATGCAGAGTGTTGGTAGGGGGAGCTACTTCACCTATGAATGAAAAATGATTTTGATGATGTCTACTGGTTTAGAATAAAACATAGCTTGGTCTAGTTAGGATATGTATTAGGCAAATAGCTTCTCTTTATCAAATGTATTTTAGGCCTGTTGTGTAATATTGCATATGATTAGTTTTTTAACTAATGGATTAGCTGTGAGTATGACACAAAGGAAGTGAAAATGTACTCACGATAATCGATTAGGTAATTTGCTAATCAAATTAGTGACAACAAAAACTTTTGTATAAAAGCCATTTTTGGAATCTGTTTTGAAGTGGGAGAAATTAGAAAGATCACGCAGTTTTCATCTGAGACAGAGCCATCTGAGAGTCACAAAGTTTCAGAAGATTCTGGAAGATAACTCAAGTGCAGATCCAAGAAGAATTGATGGTTGATTCTACCATAATGGGTCTTGCTTGATTCAAGGAGCATCTTGTCAAATCTGCACAACATAGGTGTAGTCGTTTCTTGATTTTGTTTACTGTATTTCTGATTACAGTTTCTTCAGTGTTTGAAGTGTAGGCCTAGGTGCAATTGTGTGGATGCATTGCTCCTAGGGGGAGTTCTTGATTGGTAGATCAAGTTCTTGGGTTTTAGGTTCTAGAATTATATAGATGTGCTTGTAATTCTTGAATCCTATCTGTTTAGTGGAATCCTTCTAAGTGTGTTACTTAGGAGAAGACTGGATGTAGATTCACCTTGAATCGAACCAGTATAAATTGTGTGTCTTGCTTCTTCCTTCTCTCTCATAATCTTTCTTGATTGACTTAAACAGTCCATTAACCTAAAACTGTGAAATTGATTAATTGAGCTTTAAAACCTAAAGATTTATTCAAGATTCATCTTAAACCAGATAAAAGCCTTTTAATCAATTCAGATCCCTTTGTGGTTAAGATAATTAGACATATATGTTTTTAACACAGAGGTCTATGTTGAAACTCTGGTTTCGCTGATTATAAGATAGAGAAATGCAGCTGATGCAATTAAAAGTCACAAGCTGCACATAAAAATAATTTATTTGTAGTTCTTACATTATTAAAACTAAGTACAATGAAACTTATTATCAAAGTATATTAATTAAGGAAGAAGTGATAGTTTTATACTATTGAAGGAACAAAGTGTGTGGCTAAACCACATGCAGCTATTTCTGCTCCACCCAAACGTGCTCCACTCAACCCTAGATATTCCCCTGCATATATTACAAATTAATATCAAAACAAAAAAGCAAAAAACAGAAACATGAGTGTTGTTACAAATTTAAGAATGCTACCAAAAAAGCCAGGAAGTCTAATTCTGGAAAGTGATGGTGACAGAAGCTTACTGCTTTTTCAGTGACAACCTTAAATGTTGTGGGCATAGAGAGACCTGCTCCTCCTCCCATCACTATTCCATTCATAAGAGACACCTGATTCCACATTTATTCAACTTTTCTTAAACTTTTCTTCTATTTCACCACAAAACAAAAAGGTAATTTTGTGTGAAACTTAACAAACTCATTGTTGGCTTTTTATAGGTTGCAATCAAATGGTAAAGAGTAAGTTGTTTCTTGTAAAAGCTTGCTGCATAGGTCCAGTGTCCTAGATTCACACATATGTACATAAATCTTAAAAATATCAAACACCTTAGTTTCAAAACCAACATGTTCTTGAAACATGTTGGATTAAGGAATTTTTTGTATAAATTTTGCTAGTTTTGGACAAGTTGTACCTGCAACTGAAGACGTAATCACTGATACCACATCACCTATATTGTAGATATTTAACTAAATAGGTTGTTCATTTCAGAAAAGAAAAAAAAATTGTCACAAGTTCAATAGTATAAATAAAATTTAAAAAAAAACCTGCAAATTTTGGTTATTTTTCTGATTCTTAATACAACAAATACTACTAAAAAAACATTTGCCGGCAGGTGATTTGCTTAATTTACCTTCAATATCACAAGTTGAACTAAAGGGTCATTCTCGTACAACTGTAAATTACTTTTTATTTGACAAATCTGCAAAACAACAAATTTACCATTTCAATTAATTAACCTTCATAGTAATCAAAGCAATCTATTTTATGAACTTACCATTTCATGGTTAAGGCTGTTTAGCTTCTGAGGTCTGTTTAGAATTTATAAGCTGCAATCTTGGATCAGATGGATTTTACATTGCCAGAAACTGTCGAAACTCTCACACCAGCTACTTCTGGGATTGATCCTTTACCTCCTTGTATAGCTACATCATCAACTGAGCATAGTAAAGGTCGGTCAGATGTGTGGGGGCATTTTACCAAACAAGATCCTTATTATGAGAAGAAGGCTAAGTGCAATTACTGTGGTGATTTGATTAAATATTTGGCTGGAACAAGTGGGATGAGGAATCATTTGATAAGATGCAAGGAAAATCCTAATAGAGAAGCATTCAAAAGGAAAAAA
>Ga0214545_1010189_pt1 | contig 13799 bp, 5 predicted proteins | sample CNSS4metaG_FD_160064 | JGI IMG/M metagenome (GOLD analysis project Ga0214545, IMG submission 160064) | Root nodule microbial communities from cowpea collected in UCLA plant growth center, Los Angeles, California, USA - CNSS4 | ecosystem: Host-associated > Plants > Roots > Nodule | place: USA... | reverse complement strand
AATAATTTGAGAGACTATCGAAAGAAATCGCACAAAGAAAATCAAATGTATAATTAAGGTATGATAAGATGAAAAATACCTTAGAGAACTAAGAAAACTTTTCAAATATCAACATATATACTCAATAATTGAAAAATAACGAAAATTATTTTAATGAAACAAAAGAGTTCTTCAAATTAAACAAAAATTAATAATAATAAGTAAATAATTTTTTTTATATTACCTTAAATTGATAGTATAAACATTCTCATGTGAAAGGAAAATATATAATAAATAAAAATATTAAAAAATAATAGAAATATTCAAATGTGAGGCATAAAAAAATTTTAATTAACATAAATCATTTTAACATAATTACATAAAAGTTATGATAAGATAAAAAATATATTAGATATGCAAAGAATTAAAAGAAATAAAAAATAGAAAGTATATATATATATATATATATATATATATATATTTACTTAATTAATTATGAATATTTTAATAATTTAAATGGAGATGGAGATATGGCGGGGACGGGTATTACGGCGGGGATACGTACATCCCCATACCCATCCCCATACCCAATTGAAAAAGTCGGGGATTCCCCATACCCATACCCATACCCAGTCAATGCGGGGATTCTCCGTCAAAACGGGGACGGGTTCGGGCAATACCCACGGGGACGGGTTTATTTGCCATCTCTAGTTATCACTCCAACAATTCTTTAAGAACTTGGTCCACTCATATGGTTAGATAGATCTCCTTGACTAACCGAATACAATTTTTTTTTTTCACACCGTAAACTAGATCATAAGAATCTCCTTCAAGCCTCACCACTTATTATTGTCCTCTACATGAATCCAATATCAGTAAATCATAATTATCTCCTCCAGAATCCCAAATTCAATGCATCATTTAATCATTTCAACATAATATTTCCTCCATGAAAATGATCATGTTCACCACACACCACGTGTTATATTAATCATAACATCATACACTATGATTTATATACATTTTATCTCAATTCAATTCAATTATTCATCATTTATCACCTTTAATAGCATTTAACCAAATATATTAATCAATAATATAATAATTTGATGTAAAATAAATAAATTTTAACATACAAAAATGTCTTTCAGAAAATTTTTAACATTGTCTTGCTTAGTAAAAAACATTGTGCGCTTGATCAAAAACCTTCTCACTCTACCAAAAAAATGCTCACCTAGTGAAAAAGTTTTGAGAGTTTCAACAAAAATAATGCACCAAATGAGGAATGGCTTGTCGAGAGACCAAAGTTGTTGTGTTTTCAATTAATTGAATTTCGCTCAACAAGATTTGGCTCGTCCAACACTCAAACATTTCAAATTTTCAATTTATTGATTTTTTCCTAGCAAGATTTTTGTTTGCCCAATTACTCAACATATAATTTAGAAATCTTTTAAGACGTAATAGTGGTCTAACCAAGAGTTATGTTCATTTTTTAGGCCTAACATAAAATATTTTGTTTTAAAATAACATTTTCAACCAATTTGACATATTTGAAATATTCTAACTTTTCACTACTCAACATATAACAAATCATTCAACATTCAAGATTCAGACAACACACAAAATTTGCATAAAATGAAATATTATGATCACTTCACCTTTAAATTTAAATTATTTATCCTAAAGTACTATTAAAACTTAAATATATTTCTTTACCTATTAAGACTTGTATAATCTAGCATAAGCTCCTAACTCTTATAGGAAAATTAAACTTTTATACAAAAAACTCTTATAAATTATCTAAATATATCATTATGAATTAGATTTAAAATTATCTATAACTGAAATAACTTATATAAACCAAACAAAAATAATAGAATGATGAAATAGTTTGGTAATGCAATTTTAAATGTCCAAATACATCCACATTTTCTCTGGAACGTTTCTCTGTGACATAAGACGTCATTACTGGTATGATGATGTACGGTTGAAGGTTGGGACCCATTCACCGAAAACATAATAGATAAAAAATAATAATTGTTTTTAAAGTCTAAATAAAATATAAAAGTAAAAATGAGCACAAGTTATAAAAATAAATTTTCCTTTTTTTTCCTCTAGCAATAAACAATAAGTAAGAGCAGGTATATTTGTCTGCAATAAGTGATCCTATAAAAAATTTCCAAAACAGTGAAAATTTCAATGGCAGATTATTATGCTTTTCTGATGGCACAACGTACTTTTTGGAAATTTGGATATTGATGGATCGAATTGATTGCTGGATACGATCAACACATCGCACCTCTCCTTTTGAGTATTATTGGTTTTCATGTCATACCTGCCACGTTTCCACCACTCAGATTCATGTGAATATGCAACCCCTTCGATTTCGATCCAAACGAGAAGATTACCAGATTCTTAATTATTGTTTTCTTATTGTAAGTAGCAGCAACCAAACAACAATGCCGCATGTGATCGTGACCCATTATTGTAGTTATTCGTGCACCTACACCACAAACCAATGTTTGTGTCTACATTATAGTATACCAGTCTCACATGATTATTATTGTTTAAAAACACATCGTATATTCAATAACAGATGTTAACACAAAAAATAACTCACTCTGCTAATATCTGACGTATCCACTTAAATTACAACTTCCCAGTAAATTAATCGTACTTTATTCTGAAGTGTGCTTTTCTTATACATATCATTAAGTAACATAATTATGAAAAGATGCTAAATTCAGCTTAGTTTCATGTATTTGGCTTGTTAATACTCAGTTATACTGATAAATTCTCACTGGGTATGTTTCAGTAAAAGGTTATATCTGATTTTGAACTGGTGTTTAGATTCATTTAACATGTTCCAGAGATTTAAACTGCAATCACATGTTGAAGAGATAAAAGTACCAATCGATGATGTGATAGTCATAATTTCTGTTGGTAGAAATGTATGCAAATGTTATGTAATTTTCTCTGGGGTGGGTTGAAATGTTGATTATGACGAAGGGAATGCATGACAGGACTTTTCATCCTACTTTTCTGCTAAGTTCCAGTAGGGGTCTATTTCAGTCCAAAATTATTAGAACAACACAGTTGTTGATGGTAATCAGTATTTAGAGTTATTGCACCAATGATGCTAATTCTGCCCCCCAACTTGTGTAAAGGCCAATGAGGTGCAAGTGATCCTGACACATGAACTTGTCCGGATTGTGTTATATTAATTGTAAGGTTCCTCTTGTGCAGTGAGTGCACAATAAAATTATTCAGGTTCCGCAGACATAATCACATGCCAACCAATTAACTCCAAGTCCACACACTTGCCTTCTCTATTTTATTGCCCATTTCGGTATAAAGAAACAAATCAGAAGCAAATACACATTACATTTTCATATGATCTTAGACTCCTATTTTTGAGAAAAAGAATTTCTCACTTCAATCACGACGCCCAAAACCATCGATGCTGGCGATGCTTCTTCTTTCTCAAGTAACAATAATGATAATATTCCAATTTACAACATGACATGCACCTCCTTCTTTCCCCAACCACCCTGAACATCAATCTCACTCACTTTGCATTTGCTTAGTTTCCGATAATAAAATCAACCTTTCTCCTTTACTATTTATATATTTTTTTTTTTATTTGCCTTGCTGGTCAAGCAACTTGTTACCATATCTTCCCAATTAGTAATAACTGTTGTTGGATAAGCACAAGCACCATACCAAGAACAGCATCGTATCACTGTTGTTTATCATCTTCCCACTCATTTTCAGCAGCAATTTTTCCGGAGCTGCGGCCACCAATCTTTCCAAATGAGTTCACACTTGATAGTCCCTTGATGCTGCTGCTGCCACCCTCGTTCATGTTTCTGGTTTTCCTTGACTTGCTAGGCTTGGAACAAGTAATGTCAACACCATCTTGATCAATTTCATGAGGGCTTTCTTTTTTCGCAACCACCAATCTTGCTATGCTGCTTCTGCAGAATGGACAAACTGGTGGGACAATACGAGAAGTAGAAGGGTTAGGCTTGTTGTGACAACACAGGGCTAGTGTGCATTGTGCACACATCTGGTGACCACAGTCTTGCACCTCAATTGTGCACACTTGCTCAAAGCAGATGCAACATAACTCCGTCTCACTAACCTGAATCATCAAAATTCATTTAGAATGCAGCTATATTTTACAAAACAAAAATCCAAATAAGTAGACTTCTACACTTAAGCTTACACATTTAAAAAAAATAATAGCAAACTCAAAAGAGGGTGTCTAATTACCTCAGAAATGCTGTCATCTATCCCATCAGAGTGTGCTGGAGATGGAAGAGAGTAATCACTCCCTTTCAATATGTTTTTCTCCCTTTCCCTGTTTGCGTTCATCAGGGCCTGCTCTAATAATTCTTTGGCGTCTGGATTAAGCTCACTGATCACCTTCAAAGATGATGGCCATACAAGAGGCTCAGCAGATGAAAGATTCAGTAATGCTGCACATGCGTTATGTCTGTGCTTAAGAGCAACGACATAAGGTATACGCCTGTTAAACACAGCATAGAGTGTTAAGGAAAATTCAGAAACTAAAAGGATAATTTTTATCAAGAACTCATGTTGCTAAATGAGGTAAGTAGTTCCCTCAACTGAAAAGTTCCCCAAGACCATAGGCATAACGAGAAGAACTCGATTAAAACAGAGTAAGTTAGTAAAGGTTTTTTCCACTACCAACCAGTCCAAGATGCCATATCATTAGGAATCGTTGACTTTTGTGATAATTACTTTTGGTGTTATGTTATTGGTGGATGGTCATCAAAAGAAACTCAAACAATAAATTGGATTCATACAAAACGAGGGCCCACCAAAACAAGTGTCGAATGAAGAGAAAGATGAATCAAATTGTTTGTTTTGCAGTAATTAAAACTTGAGTGTACCCAGAAGCATCACGTTGAAGGCGATCAGCACCCCATGCCAACAGTTCCCTGATGCAATCCAAGGACCCCCCTTTGGCTGCAAGATGAAGAGGAGTGCTCCCAGGACAGCTGCAGATAGCAATTTATTATTCCACAAAGCAAATGAATAATTAACACATCAAATTGAAGCCTGGCACAATCACCACTTACCCATATCTTCCTGTTGAAGCAGAAACAAGAGCTCCACTGTACAGTAGAATATGTACACATTCAGGCCGTCTTTGACGGGCTGCCAAGTGCAATGGTGTTGCACCCCTTCCATCTCTAATATTCACAAACCGAGCAAACCCCCTGCAATCAATTCTATTATTTTTCTTCTTTAAATTTGTAAAAGCCAACATGAATCAATGAATCAATCAATCAAGCAGGGGGTGTGCTAGAACAGAAGAAAAAGGACCAACCAAGAAGCAGCCACGGGACTAGATTGAGCAGCAGAGAGAATTGCCTTCAGGCAAGAAGAATGGCCATAGTAAGCTGCATAGTGCAAGCAGGTTCTTCCATAGCACGCATCAAACATCAACACCTGAAATTTTTTTTAAACTTGTTTTTAAGAGAATATATCCATTCCAGTGAAAGAACAAGTGCACCCAAATTTGAAATTTCCCATACATTGGCACCAGCTTCAAGGAGCTTTTCCACACAGGCGATCTTCCCGTGCATTGCAGCCAACATTAGCGGTGTCTGAATCGTTCAAAACGCAATGAACATTAACAAATCAACATTTTTCAAGTGAAATTTAAAAAAGAAAAAAAACAAAACCCCACATTGAATTGAAGTGAAGTTACCTGCTTTTGGCGATTCAACGCATCCGGGTTCACAGATCCATCCAAAAGCCATGATAAAACCTGCAGCAATTGGCAGAAAAGGAGAAAAAAGAAAAGAACATTAGCACAGAGAGAAAGAGAGAGAGAGAGAGGTATTTTGGGTTTAGGGAGAAGAAGGAATGAAAGCGAATACCGAATTGGGAAATTGCGTGTGAAGAAATGGAAAAAGAGGAAAGAGGCACCTGGATCTGGCCATTAGCAGCGGCAATATGAAGAGGAGAGTGGTGATCATAGACAGTGGTGTGGTTCATGAGAGAAGGGTGCGTGTGCAACAAAGCTGCTACAGTGTCTAGGTCCCCATGCTGCACAGCACGGAATAGGCCATGTTCATGGCTCCCTCTGCAACTCAACCCCTGACCCATCACTTTCTCTCTACCACCTTACCTCACCACACCTCTTCACCCTTCCGTGACTGCGCCACCTTGATTGATTCCTCCACGTTTTCAATTCTACCTTTGTTTCCACATTTATTGAGTTGGAGTTTGCAAAATGGCTAGGTAGTGAAACAATGAAAGAGAAAGAGATAGAGAAGGGTAGCTAAGTGTGTCAGTGATGAGCAGTTACTGAGACTGACTTGGCTGTGCCATCAGACAGATTCCCGCAAAAGGGTAGGCTCCAGCATCTCCAACCTCTGAAACCAATATCCACCTTTTGTTCCTCCAATCCAACGCTTCACCTTCAAACTTCAAACGCACTCTTACAAAACTCGTTAATAAGTCATGTCACACTAGCGTTTCTCAATCTAATCTAACTCTTCCTTTATCATTATTCACCACCACCACTCTCAAATCAAAATCCCATTTTTATTTTTACTGCAACTCCCATTCCATGCTTCGCTCCTAATGGCAAAATCCCTCATCTCATCCTCTACTTCTAGTCAAAACAGTAACCTTCTTTCCTTCATCATTACTCCTTTCTATGTCTGCGGTAAATCTTTCAATTTCATCTACAATACAATACAACCATTTTTTTTACCTTCATATACTCGCTGTAAAACCCTGGACCACGTTCAATCAATCTTTATCGTCAAACCTGTTTCGATTAAATTGCTAAGAATGATTATAATAAGTCAATTGAACTGAGATTTCACGTTTTAACAACAAAGACATTGCTTGAAGTAACAAATACTCTTGAAACCAATTTATCTTCAACCATGAAAGCTTGATTAGTCAATCATACACGCTCCCGTCAAGGACCACAATTTTGAGTAAATGAAAAAACTAAAGCAAAATTCACTTTATTTTTCAGAAGAAAAGAAAACTTTTCTATAGCATTCTTATTTAGTTGTGGCAAAAACAGTCTCCAAAATCAAATTTGAAAACAAGGGAGGAGCGTTTTTTTTTTTTCTTTTTGCACGAAAAAAAGTAGCAACCACTTTAACCAAATCACTTTTGTTAATTTCTTGCAAGTGTTTAAGCATGGGCCTTATGGGGTCCAAAACTAGCCCAATACGCAAGCCCATGATAAAAAAAACATGGGCGCTTCCAAAATCTGGCTGAAAGTCTAAAACAAAATGTCTTCTCTCTCTTAAAACAAAAATGCTTATATGAACAGTAGATTTTTTCTCTCTCTTAAATATACTCCTAATCATGATTTAATCCTTAACCGACAAGAGATTGGTGCATTTGGGAAAAACATCATAATCCCTTGTATTAACGTAATGATAACCGAGACCCAAAATTGCATGTGAAACATTTAAAATATCCACGAGCTTGAAATATATAGCCACGTGCTCACTTTAATATATTTATGAAATGTTGGGTTTGGAAAAAGAAAATTAAATAAAAAAGGTAAAGAGATAATAGAAAATTTGATAGTTTTGTAAATAACTTTATTAAACTTGTTTGATCATCTATATATATAGTGGCGGATCTTGATCAAAATTTATGGAAGAGCCAAAATAATATACCTAAAATTTATATATTTAATATTACTGCTACTAATTCAATAAAATGAATATATAATTTAGTATAATTATAATTATAAAAGAAATTTCACGTATCTAAAGATTATCCACCATTTTTTAATATTCTATAACTTATCAAATAATTCAATTATAAGTACATTTTTCAGCTATATTTTTTTCCAATATAAATAACCATATTATCTACAAAATATTCATTTTTCCTTTTACTAATATGCACATATCGATTCAAAAGTCATCACAAGCATTCCATTTCATTGTTATGCAATGAGTAACGATATTGTCCTGTTTTGATCTTCACTTTTCTTTTATCAATTTAAAAAAATGAATTTATTCTTTTATTTTTCATCAATATACCTATTTAAAAAAAATAATATTAATTTTTTCTTTATCATAATCTAATCAAACATTAAGAGACATAACTACTACAAAAAATTATGATAATCAAATTCACTTAAAAATTTTCTATAAAAATTCACATAATACATTACTTACTTTTCTATATTCATAAAAAATAAATAATATACAAAATGTCATAAGATAAAAATTAGTACTAAATATTAAACAAGTATTTCATTACCAAGTTAGACAAGATAAAGTTATCTTCTTTTTTTCTTTAAAAATGGAAAAAAAGATTAAAAAATGAGGATAAAAATAATGAGTTTCTGTTTAACTTGTTTTTTTTTTCTTCGATAACAAAAAATTAGATAAAAATGAGAGATAAGTACAACATATAAAAAACTTAGTAAACAATAAAAAGAGAAAATGAAATTTATCTTAATAATTTTTTTTATTATATTTGATTTTATATTTTATTATTTATTAACATTAAATATTATACTTTAACAAAATATCTAACTTAACTTTTATTAATTTTTTAATATATTATTATATAATTTAAAAAAATAAACATAATTTAAACAAATTTAAACAAATAATTTAAAAAAATTAAAAAAAATTGAAAAAAATTAGGAGGGCCGTGGCCCGCCACCTCCTAAAGAGCTCCGCCAATAAATATATATATATATATATATATATATGAATGACATAAATAAAAAATAGATACAATATTTTTTTCAACTCTGCATTGTTTAGTCTTTTTCCTATTTTTAAATTTCGGTTTGCTAGATTTTCATTTTCAGACATTTAATTCAATAACTTGATTCGATCCGATGGCAACTAAGTTGAATCAGATCAATTTTAGTTGCTAATTTTACTAATTCAGTCTGACTATTCTAAATCAGTTGGAATTTAAAATTCTTCCAAACCTAAAAGACATTAGTTAACACTTAAGCAAAAAGATTAATTAAAAAAATAAAGTATCCCATAAGTTTTAAATTGTGGAACCCTTTCGGCCAAGTAATCATTCAATTAGATAAACAGTGTTTGTTTTTAAGAATTTATTTTTTGAATTATTCAAACACTGAGCACCTTTTTCATTAAAAAAAGAAGAATATGAATTTAGTACAATGTTTGAAATATTTTTTTTAATTTGTTTATGAAAAAATAGTCAAATCAACCGAAGGTTAAGATTATATTATAAAATTTTTATTTTAGTTGCAATATGTAAGCCTTTTTTTTTTACTGTCCCAAAGGTGTGGGCCTGGCCCTTCGTAGGCCCAAGGGCAGCCCTTCAGTAGGACCCCATGCCCTTCCAACCCTCTCATTATCCACTCTTCTGTTTTCCATAGCAACTTCCCTTCCTCTCCAAACTCCAGCAAAGAGCTCTGCTAGGGCACATCATCCACACGTCTCCAAGCTACCAAAACTCTTTTCTTGTTACAGGTAAGTGAACTTCGAAGTTTCTAGTCCGTTTACTCCCCTTTTCCCCTCTGTTTGAAAGCGTTGGTCAAGTTAGGATTGAGGTTCCTAACGTCGTTTTGTTTGGATCTTCACGTTTTCAGCCCTACTCGAGTTCCTGGAGCTGTGCTATCCCTTGGTTAAGGACTTTTGCTTTCTGTACCCAAAACAAGAGGTAAGGGAAGCTAAACTCTTCGGTCTTAATTGTTTCTGGGTTGTTTGTGGTCGTTTTGCGTTCGTATGCGTGCCTAGTATGTTCTTATCGAATAATATGGGTTTGCATGTGTGTATGGGGGTGGATCTGGGCGGTTTCCGCCGCTGCATGTGGGTTGACAGTGGTGGACGCTGCTATTTTTGCCCAAGCGAGCTTGTCTCGCCTAGGCGAGAGTATCAGAGTACTCACCACCACGAGAGCTCGCCTAGGCGACCTGTCCACGTTCTGAGCGACGCCATGTCTCGCTCAGGCGAGGAGGTCTCGCCTGAGCGAGAAATCGTGAAAAATCCCACGTTGCCCATCTCGCTTGAGCGAGAATTCGTGAAGGGGTCATGTCGAGCGTCTCGCCTGAGCGAGAATGCGTGAGAGAACCCTGTTGCCTATCTCGCCTGAGCGAGAATTCGCTGCCTCAGAAAGGTCAGCGTCTCGCCTGAGCGAGTGTGCGAGTGGGGGTCATGTTTTCTTGGCTGTTAAGTGATTTAATGCATGCATTGTTTTGATTATTCCTCCTACATATGATGTACGTGAATATGCTTGGGTGTTTGGGTTTTTATGAATGAAACTGGCATGCTTGGGATGAGATTGATCATGGAGTTGTGGTTTTGTGATGTTTTAACATGAGGATTGTATGCATGAGATCAACGTGGTGGTTGTGGTATGAGAAACATGATTCTGATGATGTGATAGGCGTAATTCCATGAGTTCCATGGGGAGACTTCATGGTGGCGTGTAGTGTATATATTAGGATAAGGATTCAAGTAAGGATCGCATCCCGAAACTCTAAAGGGTCAGTGAGTCTCAAGTAGAGCAAACTGACCCAAGTGGTGAGAGTAGCGGGAGGCCCTAGTCTTTGGCAGGATAATGGCCTTAGACGCTTGAAGGCTAACCTCGTGAGTGGTAGGGTGAAACCCATTGGCAATGGCTCTGCAGAGCAGTAGAGGCCACCACGAGTGCAGGCGTCCGGTGAATCCGATCCTAGTATATGTATCCGGATAATTGAGTCTTAGTGTCCCGTTTGTCTGCTATAACATGATATTCGGTGCCTGTGTGTTGCATGTTAAGGAATGTTTAAGTACTTGTCTGTTGTAACATGATAAGATCTAATTGCACTAGCTTACCCTTGCATTTCTGTTTGTGTCCTATTGTATGTTCTCTTTTGCGATGATCACCATTGGTGGGAGCAGATGTGAATGCTTCTGGAGGTAGGCTTGATGGTGGTCGTAGCGGTGCAGCCTAGTGGGCCAGTTGTTATGGTTTTCGCAGAAGTCCTATGGCCCTAGTGCCTTGTAATTCCATGCTCATAGAGCATCTCTTTTGCACAACTGTTGAACCTTTAGAATTGCGTTTTGTTTATGGCATGGATGTATGCCTAAATTCTCCCTAAATACTCCTATGGATGACTGTAATAGTTGTTTCTCGTTCGTTTCATGTTCATCTGAATGCTTCTCGTTATTATAACTGTGTGATATTTTATTTAGTAGTGTAATCTATTAAAATGGGACGTCACACAATATATAAGAATATGATTAAAACTTAAATAAAAAAAGAATATGAATATATATTAATAATAATAATAATAATAATTAATAGGTTAAATATGTTTTTTATCCTTCAATTTTTAGTAAAAATTGGAATTGGTCTATTTTCAAAACTTTAAACTAATTTAGTCTTTTAATGCGAGGATTTAATCTTTTAAACCGACTTTTTTTAAGTTTATTTAACATTTTAAATGCGTTTTTCAGCTAACATCGACAAGAAAATGTGTCAAACGTGTAAACAAACGAAACTATTATAATAAAATGTGTTTAAAATATCAAATAAACTTAATAAAATTTTATTAAAATGATTAAATTTACGTTTTTAAAGAGTTGAGGGACTAAATTGATTTAAAGTTTTCAAGAAAAATTAATTTCAATTTTTACCCAAAAACATATTTAAACTTAATTAATATTATCTTAATTTTTAAATATAATAGTTAAATAAAAAACAAAATGCCACTCGTAACTCCTTACGGCCTTCACATGCAGATAGCCCACCCAGGTGGGACCACACTACAACATCATGGTACTAGAGGGATCACCTAGTTTTCTTATTTTTCTTTTAAAGTATCTGGGTACTGTAATTGAAAATTCATGACACTGAATTTTCTTTATCAAATATTTTTTAAACTTTTATTTTATTTTTCATATATTTTATTTACTTACACATTTACCACGCACATAATTTATTTACATTTTTTCATTGTAGCAGTAATCACGATTGCACATAATGTAACTAAATAAGTAAATGTTTTATTACTTAAGAGTATAAATGGTATATGAGAGATGAAGCATGAATGTTTTATTATTTAATCAAAAATATTATCTTTCTAACATTTTTTTTTCTCTTCTTTATTTGTCTTTTATCTAAATTTTGAAAAGATTCATTCATTCATTTTATATTAGAGTCCACCTTAAACGAAGATATTGTTTTAACTGGATTTATTTTAGAGTAAAGTTCTCCATGTTTATTTCTTTTTAGTTAGTTTTAAAGTTTTGTGTGTATGGAGATTTTGGGGTCTTGCGTGTTGTTTTCCGAAAAAAAATAAATTTGAATCTATATTAATCCAGGATCATAAATAAATCTTTAGATCATTGATCAAAGTTTTAAGTAAACAGATTTAGTTTATCTAATTAAGTACTTAAGTTGAAAACTTAAACTAAGCCAAATCAGCATTAATAGGTAAGAGAAGTTAATTAAGTATTTTTTTAAAATTTTATAGTAGATGATTTGAATGTGAAGGTGACATAACTATAATATTTAATTTTGTGTACAATTTGTTTTTTTAAATATTTTCAAATTGTATGATAAAGTTTAAAGAAATAAGAGGTATATAAATGAAATCACTAAGATTTGGAAGAGGTATATAAAGTTTAAAGAAATAAGAGGATTGAAGCCATATACAATCCAAAATGAATTTTTTTTTGGTGGTATTCGTTAATAATGAAATTTAAGTAAAATAAAATGTAGATAAAATTAAAAAAGAAAAGTCTTATATACAGTGTAGATAAATAATTGTACAAAATAACAAACAACATTAAATAAAGGTATATTTTAACATTGAGATCAATATTAAAAGAAGTGTTGGAATTATATTTTAACATTTTTTCATTAACATTTTAAAATGTCAACATAAATAACACAATATACAATTATAGTTTAAATGAAAAATATTTTCGTATAAAGTTAGTAATAATGGGAGTGTTCATGAAATTTAAATTTACCTACAGATACTGTAAGCCTCCATTTCCTTTTTCCAGCCCTAAAGGTTAGTGGGCTGCCCCTAAGTGGGCCTAAGGGTTGGCCCAGTGTATATAAGCCCTTAGGTCTGCCCTAAACCTAGGGTACCCTACCATTTTCAGAAACCTTGCCCTTGCCTTGAGCTGCAGCCGCCACACCCCTTCTGCTAGGGTTAGGTTCTTACTGTTGTCGAGCCAGTTCGAAGTCTTCTCCTACTCCAGGTAAGTACTGTGGCTAGCCCATACTTGTCTCTATCGTTCATTTCGTTCCTTTCATAGCTAGGGTTCCAAGTATCTCATACTGTGCTTCTGTCTCGCCATCTTTCCAGTTCTCCTGTTCGTTCCTTGAAGCTGTCGTGCTCGTGCGTTCAGTAGCTAGGGCGTGTCGGAGCGTTTTGCTAGCTTGAATCCCAGGTAAGGGAAGCTAGGTTCTTTTCGCGTTTTTGAAATATGTGGTTTGTTTTCGTTTATGTTTTATGCTTAAATGATTGGAAAACGTTAGTTTTGGTATATTTCTGAGTTAGGGGTTCAAATATTCATGAAACTGTGATGTTTGACGTCTTTTTCGTATTCTGATGCGTCGCACAGTCGCTGGGCGAGTTCCTTGGCTCGCTGGGCTAGTTCCTTGGATCGCTGGGCTAGTTTCTTGGCTCGCTGGGCTAGTTCCTTGGCTCGCTGGGCTAGTTCCTTGGCTTGCTGGGCTAGTTCCTTGGCTCGCTGGGCGACTGTGTACTTTTCTGATATGTGCAGTTTTAGAAAAATTGACTTTCCCGACTCATTAACCGTTTGATTGAGCTCAAATTTTGACATGTGGTTCATAAC
>Ga0214545_1010184_pt1 | contig 13803 bp, 6 predicted proteins | sample CNSS4metaG_FD_160064 | JGI IMG/M metagenome (GOLD analysis project Ga0214545, IMG submission 160064) | Root nodule microbial communities from cowpea collected in UCLA plant growth center, Los Angeles, California, USA - CNSS4 | ecosystem: Host-associated > Plants > Roots > Nodule | place: USA... | reverse complement strand
CAGCAGCAGCACTCAATCACTCAAGATCCCACTTGATGAAAGTTATCGCTCTACCCACACTAGGTTTTTCAAAGCCTTTCCACAGAGAGTTCTCAAGTACTCAGACTTCTCTAACTTCTGTATTTTACAATGGAAGCCTACCACTCTATTTATAGAAGCCTATTTAGAAATTAGGTTAAGAATATGAAAGGTTAAGTCACAACTGCCATAGATAATCGATTATCATAAGTGATAATCGATTATCACAGAAACTTTTATGAAAATATTTTTCTTGCTGTGATAATCTATTATCAGTCAGGATAATCTATTATCAGCAGGTGATAATCGATTATTCCAGAGGCTTTTCTCAAAAATCAGTTTTAATTGAGATAATCGATTATCACTAAGAATAATCGATTATTCCAGTGAGTTTTACAAATATATAAAATTCTCTTAGTGCTCTACTACATGGGTTTTGCCTTTTGACTCTTGACATATTAATTTAACTATTTCAAATAACATACACATATTACAAAACATAAATAACTAAACCCATAAGTCTTCAATGTATCTCTTGAATCGAAGCATTCTTTTAAGTCTTCAACATTTTTTTCATGCATCATCATCAAGTCTTCCATACTTTTTCATAAGTCATCATCATCATCAAAACTCCTTATTGGAGGAAGATGTTCATCTTCTTCTTTTTGTCAACAACCTTGCCACGTGGCACTGACAATACTACATGTCACACCAAGAATTTGACACGTGGCAATGTTAAAAAAATTAAAAAAAATTAAAAAATTAGAAAAATGAAAAAAAAAAATAGAGACTGACATGTGGCACGGTAACAGCGTTAATAAATTTTTTTTTTCTGAAAATGACTTAATTGAAACACTTTCAAAAGTTGGGACGAAATTGAAATTTTTTTTAAAAGCAAGTACTAAACTGAAACTTCTGAACAAAAACGGGTACTATTCGACTAATTAAGCCTAACATAAATTAAAAGGAAAATGAGTTTTAAAATATGGAAAAGTGTTTTGAAAAAGGTTTTATGATGTTTATAATCAATTATGTTTTGGTATAATCAATTAAACTATTTCTATAGTAAAGTTTAAAATAAGATAATTGATTATTATTTTTAATAACCAATTAAATTAGATAAATCCTTTAAACGATTTCAGTTCTCAAGATACAATCAATTACAATATTTCATAACCGATTAAATAATTTTATATAGTAATTTTAGAGGTAATGTTTTTTAATAAAACGTGTAATAATCGATTAGAACAGAAAATGTTGTAGCTATTTTTTCAAAATTTAGTTAGAATAATCGATTAACATCTTGTATTAATCAATTAAATACATCAATACTATTTTTGAATCAACCTTTTAAAAACTTTATAAACAAAGTTTTTTCACTTACTCTTTTATAAGAGGAATTGCGAATAGAAAGGGTAAATTATGAGTAATAGAAGATATATTTCAAATACTCAATCGAGCTATCATGATTTAAGGTCATAAAGGTTGAGTTATTTTGAATCCTTGTGTTGCTTCTGCTGTGATTCTTAGTAATTTCTCTCTTGTTTTTGTTGGAGTATTCTAGTGCTTCTAAAGTTATTGATTTGGCGGGAGTGTTCCAATAGTCTTTCTATATTATTTTTGCTGGAGTGTTTGCATTGTTTGCTATATTATTGTAAGCAAGAGTTGGTAATCATATATCCTCTTTGGTGATAAAGTTGATAGACATATACTCTCTTTATACTCAAAAGTTGATAGATGTAGACATCCTTTTGAAGGTCTTATGAAATTGATTGTTGTTTTTTGAGTTTATAATACAATTAACTTTGAAGAAAACTCTTACAATGTTTTTGGACGAGGCAATTAATAGAGTAATTCATTTATTTGAAGAATTTAAAATTTTTTAAAGGAAAATGAGATGTTTGGATGGGAAAATTGAAATTGAGAAATTATAAGAAGGCATTTCAAGTAACTAAAATAATATAATTTGAAATTTACTCAAAAAAAAAGGAAATTCAAATTCACAAAGTTGTGAAATTGCTCATTTGTTAGGACATAAAAAGTTCATAAGTCCAAAAAGTCAAGTTAGGTAGGGCAAACGGTGGAGATGAGTCGATTCGAGCTGAAGGTCGAGCCGAGCCGGTCCAGACTGAATGTCGAGTAGGGTCGACCCAAGCCATAGGTCAACCGAGTCGGCCTAAACTTTAGGTTGCCCGAGTCAATCTAGGTCGAAGATCATGAGTCGATTTTTGTGAAAGGGCACCTGTCGACTTGGACTGAAAGTTAAGCAAAGTTAGCCCAGGCCGAAAGTCGAGAAAAGATGGCTCTAAATGGAGTTGGTTTGGGCAAAAGGTTGAGCTTAGTCGGCCGTGTCGTAGGTTGAATTGAGTTAGCCCGGACTAAAGGTCGAGTTTGGTCGACCCAGGTTAAAGTTCAAGCCAAGCTGACCTGATTTGAAGCTCCAAACGAGATGGCTTTAAGTTGAGCCGGTCCTGGCTGAAGGTCAAACTAGGTCGGCCCGGGCCGAAGGTCAAGTGGAGTTGACCTTGACATAAGGTTTAAAACAATCTACCCTAGTTGAAAGTTGAGTTGAGTTAACTCGGGCCAAATAGGTTTGAAGCGGCTGCAATTTGAATCAGTCCATGTCAAATCGATTCGAGTTGGCCTAGGTCAAACCAGTTCATGTCGTATCGGCTCAAGTTAACTTGAAACAAAAGTTGAGACAAGTCGTACCGAATCGAAGGTAAACCTAAGTTATGTTAGACTCAAAGGTAAAGATAGAGTTAAGTTCATTGTAAAATTGAAATCTAAGATATTTTAATTACTTTATCCAAACTATTTATTTAAGAAATAAAGAGAATTCAATTGCAAGTAATTTAATTACTAGATATTTTAAAATTGTTAAAATTTACAAAGAAAAAAATTAAATGGTTACATACTCTAATTCCCTCTAAGATAGATTGCATATATTAGCATTATTATTGTTTTCGTTAATAAATACACATGACAATTGTTAAAGACAAAATATCTCAATTACCTTAATATGTAATAGAGTTAAAAAGAATAGAAGAAAATTAAAGTGTTTGTACACTTATTTACCTATTTAACAAAAAATACAATAAAGAATATATATAGGTAATGCTATATTACAATTAATTAATTTAAGGATGATTAATATGGGTGGAAGATTAGTAAACAAAATTATAAAAGTTTATTAATATCTTATGAATTAATTTAATTGTTATTGTTGATGTATGTGATTTTGTCCTATATCAAGGAGTAATATGCATGTTGCAATTTTTTACACGAGTTTTAACTATCCTATAAAGAAAAAAAAAAACGAAATAAAAACACAAAACTCACTACACTTTAGAAAAAACTACGCACCCGGGTCTTTTATTTTTATTATATATATAATATTTAAATAATGTATAAAAATTAAATAATTAATTATTATTATTATTATTATTTATAACAAATTAATTAAGAGTAAATAATATTATTTTAATATTCATTTTTTTTATGTTAAAGTATGTATGGATTGTTAAAGTAAAATGTAGGTATGTTGTATATTATGGTTTCATTCAAAATAAATACAACATGAAATTTATATTAAATTTTTTAAATAAAAATACATGTAGATATAAAAATATGTATGTTATATTAAAATAAATATGTATGCACGGGTCGTTGTTAAAGTAAAATGTAAACATATTGTATAATATGCTCTGGTACGAAATAAATATAACATGAATTTGATGTTCAAATTTAAATAGAAATACATGTAGATGTAAAAACTTGTATATTATATTAAAATGTGATGTGTATGCACATGTCGTTGTTTAAGTAAAATGTAGGCATATTAGGTGACATGGTCCCATATAAAATAAATAAGGTTAAATATGTTTTATGTCCCTTAACTTTAAGTGAAAATTGGAATTAGTTCCTCTCGGAAACCTTGACCCAATTTAATCCTCCAACTTTACAAATGTTTGGATTTAATTCTTTTAAGACAGTTTCTTAGCTAACATTGAAGCGAAAATGTGTCAAGCGGGGTAAACAATTCAAATGCTCTCATGAAACGCGTTGGAAATGTTAAATAAACTTTAAAAAAAATGGTTAAAAGGACTAAATCAAAACATTTCTAGAGTTAGAGGACTAAATTAGGCCAAGGTTTCGAAGAGGGACTAAATCCAATTTTCACTGAAAGTTAAGGGACCAAAAACATATTTAACCCAATATAACATGAAATTGATATTAAAATCTTACTTAGAAACACATATAGATTTTTTTTTTATATTAATTCATATAGTAGAGCACTTGTGGGGTGCTCTAACCTTCTACAAAAAATATGATAACCCTATACATATAAGGGATGTAAGAAGGCTAATATCATGAGCTTCAACAAAAAATTGAATGCAATGACCAAACTATTGTCCATCATGTATATAGTATAATTAATAAGTGCATAGGGCTACCATCACAACCACCTAAGAAATTCCAACTCATTACCCACCCTGAATACAATACATAACCTCATATGTCTCCAAAGTACAAAGATGACAAACCTATATTATAAAAGAAAAATGAGCCCAACATATCCAGATATCATTACCACGAAACATGTATATTATATTAAATGAAATGCGTATGCACAAGTCATTGTTAAAATAAAATATAGGTGTATTATATAATATGGTCCCGTACAAAATAAATATAACATTAAATTGATGTTAAAATTTTACATAAAACATATATATATATATAAAAAATTATATATATATATATATATATTAAGAAAGTGTTTGCATATAGAATCAGAAAAAAAAAAGTTAAACTTAAAATGTTCTAAACAAAAGTAACATGAAAATATGAATAATCAACTCAAATTAATATACTAAAAGCTCACCACGATATGATAACATAATGAAAATTAATATAATTAAATATATTTTTGAGGAATAAGTTTTAAATTTATTTTAATAATAATATATAAATATAGTGAGGAAGCAAAATACATTAAATAATAATATATATTAAAAATATTGTTATATGTAGATGATTGGATATTAAATTATGTAATAATAACCAAATATATAAATATAATTATAGGTTTAAGAACTTGTTTAAGTAATATCTGGTTAAATAAATATATGTAGTAAAAATGTTAAAATGAAGTAACTATAATAGCTACAAAAATAAAAATATATCAACTATATAAAACTGTAATATAGTTAATTGTATTTTCAATATTGAAATAAATTATAAATGAAATAAAATTACAAATTTGATGTGGTTTCATTAGAGTCAGAAAGCTCTGTAGATTCAAAATTGTCAGGATCTGATGAAGAAATTTCAATAGCGTGAGTTACTAGCTTATCTCAGTACCTGATTGATCAAACAACCTAAAAGAAAATAGTTTATGTATTTAACATCAACTATATCATCATCCTTCAATCCATAAATTCAATCATTTCCAAAGTCTTGTTGCAGATGACTATTCTACCCCAATCATTCCTTTCAGTCCTGCAAAAAATACTGATTTGATAAGTTGTCCAGATCATTGAGTAGCCTGCAAAAAAAAAAATAGTGATTGATCAATACTACATCAAAAATTAAAAAGTTGATGAAGGTTAACAAAAAATTAAAAAGTTGATGAAGGTTAACAAAAGTATATATCCATACTAAATGCTAAATTCCTATAATACCTTTATAGTCAAAGCACTTCATTATAAAAATATGTTGCTATATGAATTGCAATAATTGAGCAAACTCAACCAGCCGATTACTTAAATCATCCTACAAATAAGGAAGATCCAAAAATTTCAGCAGGTAACACGAATTAAAAGTTTTACCTCAAATGATATCAGTCAAGAAGTTGCTAAACACGAAAAACCCTAAAAAATACAAAAAAAAATAAATAAATTAATCATCTAAACACATGCTAAAAACATTCAAAAATATATTCCAAAAAGATTTTACACTTTGAGTGTATGAAAACCATCAAACATGAAGAAAAAAAAGAAGAACAACCAAAAAGCAACTACAAAATTAAGAACTTTAAAATTTAATCATCTAATAAGCACATGCCAGAAACATTCAAAAACCATATCCCAAAACGTTTGTACACTTTGAATGCATGAAAGCCATCAAACAGGAAGAAGAAAAAGAAGAAGAACCAAGAACCAACCAAGAAGTTAAGAACTTTAATAAATAGAAAAAAGTGCATTCATCAAATCAAACAATAAATCGTAAAATGTACATTCGACATGTTATTTTAACACCGAAACACCATATCCCTAGCATTTCAAATGGCTAGAGAAAAGAAAAATACGCATATAGATGAATGAAACACTTTTGTTGAAGAGACCTCAAAAAAAGGTTTTCTACAAAGGTCAAATATTTGAAAGCAGAGTCATTTGCAATAGTGGGAAAGTTGAAAATACATAAAACTCAAACCAAGATATGATATAGTTGTAAAATGGTAAAGACAAAATTGGGAGACAGGAAGGATTTATAAGTCAATCACCAACAATTCTCCTCCATCTTATAAATGGGAAACCTAAAATGACAATAACCCAAATAGCTATTTTTGTTTAAAAAGAACAACAATGGACAAAATAGTAAACTCATGAGTACACAAGAGGGAGACGGGAAAAAAGATGAAAAGAGGGGTAATTTTACAGAAAAACCTTTAAAAATGACATATATCAATCATTTAAGTTGGAGTATTTGGATCAATTTCAGAAGTCTTTGCTTTTATATATTTTAGATTAAAAAATCTTATTATTTTAAAAAGTAAAACTAAAAGTAAATGAAAAATTAAAAATTGATAAAAACAAATTTTAAGAAACATTGGCGTAAAACATTTAAAATTAAGATTTAAAACATAGATTGTTTTTAAAATTTTAAACTTAATTTCAAGATGTATAATTAAAAAAATTAATGAAGGATGTGGTATACTTATATAGAAATTTAGGTAATTAAAAAATTAGATTTATATTATTACATGTTTTAAGACACAAAATTTTCTTTTAACTTTATTTTTAGTTATGGTGAATAATTTTGTAAGAAACCGATTCTACATGAAAGTTGTTAATTTTTTTTTTTTTGTTTGACAATGCAAGTCTTTGAAACTTTCTTCCGAAAGTAATGGAAGTTTCTCGGTGCATGACACACAAAAACTTACCTTTATTTTCCTTCACACACCTTCACTCAACAATTTACATATATATAGCTATGAGCATGTTTATTCACCACTGTCACTTAATTTTCTCAATTCATTTTCACTGTGTTTTATTCTCCTCTTTTCCTTGTGTCAACTAAACCATAGTAGAGATATCATGGCGCAGAAAACCAAGATTGGCATCAATGGTATTCTAATAATGTCATTTTCTTTCTTTTTTCTTAATTCTTTTTGGATTTGTGTCTCAAAAACCTTCTCAACATGTTGATAAAGAGAATGCTTATATCAACAATTATAGCAATGAAGAAAATTGTAGAAACTTGTTCATATTGTTGTACCTTGGTAATAATTAATAATATGTAACTAATGTGTCTGTGCTCTTTCTTTGTGGTGATGAAGGATTTGGAAGGATTGGTCGTTTGGTTGCTAGGGTGGCCCTACAAAGAGATGATGTAGAGCTTGTTGCTGTTAATGACCCTTTCATCACAACTGATTACATGGTAAATGGGTTTAAGAATAGCAATAAAAAGAGATTCTGATTTTTTTTCAACTTTGATTTGTATACCCACCATGTGTTCGTTAAATTTATCAAACCATAATTAGTTTTTGTTAGTTAGTAATTTGGAATTGTTTTCTACAGGCTTACATGTTCAAATATGACACTGTTCATGGTCAATTCAAAAACTGTGAAATTAAGATTAAGGACAGTAAAACTCTTCTCTTTGGTTCTAGCTCAGTCAATGTGTATGGTATAAGGTATAGTTTCTTTTTATGTGTTAATTAAGTTGGATGTGGATGCAATATCTGAGACTAAAATTGTGTTGTGATTTTATTAGGAACCCAGAGGAAATTCCATGGGGTGAATCTGGAGCTGATTTTATTGTTGAGTCCACTGGAGTTTTCACTGATAAAGACAAAGCTGCTGCCCATTTGAAGGTTTCTCATTTTAATTATGTTTAGTGAAACAACGAAGGGAAAATTTTACTTTGGCAAACTTTCTTAGTGTGTTTGGTTTTACTTTCAAATTTAAATGTTATTTTAGGAAAACAATGACAAGTTCAAGTATCTAAAAGATTTTTCTGTCTGGTGGATCAAAATTTTATGTTTAATACAACTAACTAGTGCTTAGGATAGAAAGATAAACAAACAAATGGCTTCACCTACAGCTTGTTTCTATTTAGGAATGATTATATAAAATCAATTTCATTCATCAATTTTACAAACAAACATTCAATTGCAATCTGACACAGTTTCATGATCTAGACTTACAATGATAAAATTGTTCATCTTTACATGTATTTGTCCAAATTTTCCTTTGAATCTTCTTTTCAATGAAACCATATTATTGCGGAAGAATATTTCATGAACCAATATTTTAATTTTTAATGTCTTAAAACACTTACGATATTTGATCAGTTTTCCTAATTGTTTGGCCATGTCATTTCATCTTAGGGAGGTGCAAAGAAGGTTATTATTTCTGCACCAAGCAAGGATGCTCCTATGTTTGTTGTTGGAGTTAATGAAAAAGAATACAAGTCTGATATTACTGTTGTTTCTAATGCTAGTTGTACCACCAACTGTCTTGCTCCACTTGCAAAGGTAAAATTTTATAGTGTATTGAATCAAAGATCCTCATTGCACACAAACAAATCCAAGCTAAGTGACAATGTCCAAATATATTCAGGTTATTAATGACAAATTTGGAATTGTTGAGGGTCTCATGAGCACTGTTCACTCCATTACCGGTAAGTGTATATATAGTGTTTTACATTGTTTTTGGTTTCATATGATTCATTATTTAACCAACTTGTCTTTTTGCATTACATAGCCACTCAAAAGACTGTTGATGGACCATCAATGAAGGATTGGAGAGGTGGTAGAGCTGCTTCTTGCAACATCATTCCTAGCAGTACTGGAGCTGCTAAGGTATCTAGTAATGTTATATTATTATCTTTGTATATGTTATATTTACTAAAGTATGCTCCTGTTAGTTTCCTAATTTGTATAATCTTCATATATTAGTTTTGTATCCACAACATTTTTTCTTGGAAATAACAATGTTTCTTTTGGAATTGTTTAGGCTGTTGCTAAGGTGCTTCCAGCCCTTAACAACAAATTGACAGGAATGGCTTTCAGAGTTCCAACTGTAGATGTTTCAGTGGTTGACCTCACAGTTAGGCTTGAGAAAGGAGCTAGTTATGATGAGATTAAAGCAGCTGTGAAGTGAGAATAATCCAAATTTTCTAGATTGAGAAAAATGTGTTTTTGTTTATATTTTGAGATGCAAGTCCTCATATCATATATTCATTTTTCTTCACAGGGAAGCATCTGAGGGAAGTATGAAGGGAATCCTTGGTTACACAGAAGATGATGTTGTGTCTACTGATTTTGTTGGTGACAGCAGGTGATGCAACTAACATGGTCAAGTGTTTTGTTTTCAGCTTAGTTAGGAGAATTTAGCAACAAGGAGTAACAACTAATTGTTTGTGGCTTACGTTTATAAGGTTGTTGTGTAATAAATCTTACCATGTTGTGATTATATACTGGCAGGTCAAGCATTTTTGATGCAAAGGCTGGAATTCAATTGAACAACAACTTTGTGAAACTTGTCACTTGGTATGATAATGAATGGGGCTACAGGTAAAACACAGTTCCATGCCTTGAAAGTGTTTATCATTTTTCTTTGAAACCACACTAAGATATATATATAAACAACTCAAACTTTTGATGGAACAATCTTACTATTGTTTAGACAGGAACTTCTATAAAGTTGGTTTAATAATCACATAAATGCAGTATTTAATACAATATTCATAGTGATAATGTTTTTAACATATCATAATTTCCATCTAAATTTCTTTCTTTCTTTTCTTTCAGCACACGTGTGGTTGACTTGATTCGACACATGGCTTCAGTATAATGATACAAGGAATTTGCTCCAAACCTCAACCTTTTGCAGCATTAAATAAAATGAATATTGATATAAATGAGCTACGAGGACTTTAGTTCATCATTCGGCTGATTTTTCTATCATAAGTAGTAGTATTTGAAATATTAATGTAACAAAAGTTTAAGTGATTGTTGTCTATGACATAGAACAACCTCAACTTTAGAATATTGTCGCCGATGATAGTTTTAATTGGTAATTTCTAAGTTAAGTTTTCTTTGGCATAAGAATTCTAGAAATTTTGTAATTTATATTTATATTAATAATATTAAAATTTTGAGAGATTTTTCTGGTTCATATGTATATGGTGCTCTTTATCCTCTCATTAAATTTATTAACATTGTCTCTTATAATCAGACATCGTAAAAAATCATAAGACTACACATAAATTTATCGACATCAATAAATATAAGCAATTAAATTTAATGTCAATTTATAGCATTAAACTAACCCAAAAAAATAAGTAGCTCAAGCTGCTCAATGTTAATTAAAAGCACAACATTTAAATGAGGTCGATGAAATATAAGATATGAATGTTGGGAAATACTTCTCTTCAAAAGAATTTAATTTACACGCATCCATTGACTTGATTGTTTGATAAACGTGAAAATTTATGACATGTAGAAAATGGATAAAAGTCTACTTATTTTGCCAATAGAAATTTGTTATAAGAAAAATAAATTATAAGTTTTTTTAACGTAAAAAGATAAATAAAAATAATATTTTTTTAAGATTTTGGAATAATAAGAAAGGACATAATTCTTAAAAAGAATTAAATTAAGGATAATGATAAAAATAGAGATGTAAATTTATAAAAGAAAATTTGGAAATTTTACTAAATTTTTCTATGTAATTTACCCTTCAATCCAATAAGTTGAATTTGTAAGACCCACTTATTTCTGTCCTAAAAGTTTAAGGGTCCAGCCCCATCTGTTGGGCCTAAGGTTGGCCCATAGGGTGCCTAAAACCCCTAAAGCCATAACCCTCTCATTCTACCCCATTTCGTAAGATCCCTTCCCCTCATACACTTTTCTCTCTTTTCAGAGTTCTGCTAGGGTTTGAGCTAGTTCCTCTGTTGACTGATCGAACTCTACTTCCAGTTCTACAAGTTGCCACGTTTTGTGGTGCTCTCCTCCTAGTGTTGGCACGGTTTTGCTAGCGTTTTCCAGGTAAGGGAAGCTAAGGTTTATGTTTTTAATTTATTTTGCCAATTTTTGGTCTGTTTGTATGGCTGTGATGCTTGAATGAGTCTGTTGGTCGAATAAAAATGTATGGTGTGCGAGTATGTTTGATTGATGTGGCGTTACTCTTTTTTTTCTGCACTGCACACTTTCGTAAAATGTAGGTTCCTACTACATTAACCGTGGATCGAGCTGAAATTTTAAAAGTGATCCTTAACACATAGTTCTTGACTTTGATCGGTCGGATCTTGAATCGAAGCTCTGTAGTGAGAGCGGTTTTTATCGCAAGGTCACTGTAGTTTGGTTGTTGACAACACTGCACACTTTTCATAAAATGAAGGTTCCTACTTTGTTAACCGTTGGATCGAGCTGATATTTTAACAGTTGATCCCTAACACATAGTTCTTAACTTTGACCGGTCGGATCTTAAATCGGAGCCTTGTAGAGAGAGAGCAGTTTTTATCGCAAGATCACTATAGTTTGATTGTTGATAGCATTGACCTTTGTTGCTTGCTTGGTGCATAACTTTCTTTATAGTTATTCAATTAAGTTGGTTATTGTTTCATTTGGTTCTTGATTCAATCATATTTAATTTGAATATAAATACAAAACTTTTGGAGCTTTACACAAGCTGCAATTTTATTTCTAAAAATTCCAAAATTGTTTGCATAATGTGTTGTTAAGTTGGATTGCTATGTTAAAGCATGAGATAAGTGAATATGCATGAGTAAAATGACTTATGGGTTGTGAATGATGAGTTTGGCATGATCTTGGTGTGTAATGAGTATGGGATGGTTGGTTATAAAAGTGACATGGAATTGGTATGAGCAATAATGTTATATTGGAACATGATATTGGTGTGGTCAGGACATAATTCCATGATAGTTTCGTGGTGGTGTCTAATTGGTCAGGGCGTAATTCCATGGAACTCTAGGTGAGATCTCATGGTGGCGCCTCATTGGTTAAGACGTCATTCCATGTTGGTTGTGTGGTGGTGCCTCATTGGTTAGGACGTAATTCCATGACCCCTGTTAGTGGGAGTTTCATTGTGGTGTCTCATTATATAATTTAGTAAGGATTCAAGGTAAGAATTGCATCCTGACACTCTAAAGAGTCAATGAGTCTCACGTAGAGCGTACTGACTCAAGTGGTGAGAGTAGCAAGAGGCCTGAAACACTTTAAGGCTAACCTTGTGTGTGGGGGATGAAACACTATAACAATTAGCTCGGTATAGCATTAAAGGTCACCACAAGTGCAAGCATCCGTTGAATCCGACTAATTATATGTATCCAGATAACTCTTGTCTTGAGTCTTAGTATATTGTTTGCGAGTCATCACATGATTGGTTGATGTATGTATCTTGGACTGTGAATATGTGTGCAATTGTATGTTAAAAATCATTTTCTACTCTAGCTTACCCTTTCTGCTTGTTTGTGTTCATGTGTGTGGTTTCTCCTTTTGCGATGATCATCAATTTATTGATGTGAGCAGATGCGAGAACTTCCCGTGGTCATCAGGATAATGGAGGTTCCACTGCATAGCCTATCTAGGCTGGATTCCGCTCATCTTAATTTTCTTTTAGAGCTATGGTCCATGTATTGTCTTGTCATTGGACTTTATTTTGAAATACTGTTGATCCCTTATTATACTTTGTTACTTGCATCGTGGTGTGTCCTAGTTCATCCTGGTTTCTTTTGGGATAACTGTAAGGAGTAGCGTTTATACTCCAAGTCCTTGCTTACTATATTATTCAGTGTAATGTTTCATTTAATTACATTATTATTTAAATGGAACGTTACAAAATTCAATAATTCATAAAATTGATTTAATTTTAATTCTTTAATCAGGACATTCTTAGATTGCTTAGAAGATATGGTTTTGTGAAATTTGTTAAAGAACAAACATTAAAGACAATTTTATATATATATATATATATATAATAAAAATTATGAAATTGTAATTTGGTTATTTAGGTCAAACAATTAACCAAATAGCCAAATAATGTTGAAAATGAAAAGATAAATTATAGGAATAAGATAATTATACAACCTTAAGACTAAGTGTTTAATATCTCATGAGTTCAAAACTAATAAAAAAACTAAAACACTCGAAGCTCATTGAGTTGTAAGGTGTCGGTTAATACCTAAGTACATCCTTGTACTTCTTTTTCAAAATTAATCTATAACAAAAAAATATGTAAATTGCGACGGTTGTTTTTGTAAAATACGACGATTTTAACGATCACAATTATGTTTGCAGCAATTTTACTAACTTATGTGGTGGTTTCAAGAGAATCGTAGAAACAATTGTTCTTTTTTTTTTTACATTGTACACTGTGGCAACTTCATGGGGTAAATTGCGGCACTTATAATTTTATAATTTTATAATTTTATAATTTTATAATTTTATAATTTTATAATTTTATAATTTTATAATTTTATAATTTTATAATTTTATAATTTTATAATTTTATAATTTTATAATTTTATAAT
>Ga0214545_1010181_pt1 | contig 13805 bp, 9 predicted proteins | sample CNSS4metaG_FD_160064 | JGI IMG/M metagenome (GOLD analysis project Ga0214545, IMG submission 160064) | Root nodule microbial communities from cowpea collected in UCLA plant growth center, Los Angeles, California, USA - CNSS4 | ecosystem: Host-associated > Plants > Roots > Nodule | place: USA... | reverse complement strand
GTGCAGGAAGGGCCTTTGGCAGCGGTTGTTTTTAATATTCTGCACCGGTTCGGGAACCGAAGCATATTGGGGCGAGGCCAAAAGGTCATAGCTTTTGGCCTCGGTTAAGAACCGAAGCCATAGAGGGAGCTTCTGCCTCGGTTTTCACTGCACCCGAGGCCATATGGGCCTTTTTTCTTTTTTTTTTTAAATTCGAGAACCCTTTTGGCCTCGGTTTTTGCTGCAATCGAGGCAGTGGCATTTTTGCAATTTTGTCCAACTATATTGCCTCAGGTCTGAGCAAAATCGGTGCAGTAAGAGGTTTTAGGCCTCGGTTGCAAAAGAACCGAAGCCTATAAGGCAACCCAATAACCAAAATTTCAAAAATGCCATCAGCGTCAGCACTTTTGGCTTTGGGTGCTAATTGACCGAGGTCATAAAGGGACTTTAGGCCTCGGTTAAAAAAGAACCGAGGCCTATAAGCCAGCCCAGTAACCCTAACTAACCCTAATTTCAAAAATGTCACTAGCACCGTCACATTTGGCTTCGGGTCTTTATTGACCGAGGTCATAAAGGGACTTTAGGCCTCGGTTATTAATTGAACCGAGGCCATATGCCCTATTTAGGTTCCCAAATTCGCGACTTCGCACTGTTCACCTTCGTCCCTGCGCGAACACTCTACGCGCGGTAGAGGCATTCTCGTCTTCATTTTCTCGTGCGGTGGTGTTTGGATCGTCATTGGCGGAGGAGGCGTGCTCGCGGCAAAGCTGTGATTTGGTGGTCATTTTGGTGGGGTTGCCCGCGACGGTGGCTTGCAATTCTGCTTCGAACGACGATGGAGGTGCTGGATCTCTGAATCTCTTGGCTTTACTGGTTCATGGTGGTTTGTTGTTGCCGCATCCAGACCGTGCAGTGGTAGCACACCATGGGTCTGAGCGTCGCGGTGGGTTGCTTGTTCAGTGATGGTGAATGTTTGGCCACAACAGCGTTTGCCGACGATCTTGGTGGCGAGGACGAGCGTAGTAGTGCTAACGGTGGCGCGAGCGAAATACCCCTATGGCTTCGGGTCCTCAGAGAACCGAGGCAGAAAAGTACCCCTATGGCTTCGGTTAACACCCGAGGCCAAAAGCCACCCCTTTTTGCCCCGCCCCAATATGCCTCAGTTCTGGAATCGGGGCAGAATATCAAAAACAACTAGGGCCAAAAGTCCTTACTGCACTGGTGATGAAGGATTGACACCAACCAAGGATGGAGGCACATGCTTAAGAAGACTAAGCATGTTTAGAAAGGAAGTTCACTAATCATTCATCCCATTCATTTGTGTTTGTTATTTTTGATTCCCAAAGTTGACTTAGTTGAATCAACTTTAGTTGACTTGTTGACCTTTGACTAGGTTTTACTTTTTGATTATAGTTTACTTGACTTAAGGCAACATGCTAATTTATGTTTATTTGCTTTGTAGGTTAATTAGGAGTAAGAAAGCAATACTAGGTGGCGCATGGTGATTAGGGAGCATCAATGATGTGGAGGAGAGAGTAAAGCAAAGGCATAAAGCATAAAGTAAAAGGCATAAAACAAGTGTACCTATGTACCTTTGGTCTCCTTTGTTTTTAGCACACTTTGGCCACTTTTTGGAGACATATCAGACACCTTCTTTGTCTCCTTTTGTGCTAGAACGAAATTAGCCTTGCACACACCATAGTTAGCTCTTTTGTCTCTCATTTTTGTAACCTTATTTGACCTAGTTTCTAGAAGCTAGGGTTAGGTTTTTGAAGAGACATCCTTAGGTATCTTTTATTTGCTTAGAGGCCCCTAAACTCTTCTATATAAGGGGTGCTCCTAGACATGTAAAAGGGTTGAACATTTTGACGTAAAAACACTCTTATGTCTCAACCCTTTGTGAGAGTTTCCTCCCTTGGGAGTGAATACTTTTAAGCCTTATCTTGCATAGCAAGTGGCGGCACACATCCACTCATCTTCAAGGTTGCCATGGCTTCTAGCCTAGCCTTGTAGTGGCGTGCTTCTCATATTTTTACCATTTCTTTCCTTTCCATTTTATGTTTTCTTCTTCTTTTAATTATTCTTGGTTTTCTATGGTTTATGTGCTTTCCATTTCCTTTTCATTTTGAATCAATCCATCATCTTCTTCTCTTGAGCTTTGTGAAAGGAACCTTCACATCTAGGTAGCTTGCTATCTTAATGTCCAATGGGGATTTCACTTAGCTTTCTTAATCAACTCACACCATATTCAATAATCTTAAAAAGGAACAAGATAATCCTTCATCAACTGGTGTTTTAGGCCCTATAAGAAACACATCTTGTACATTCTCCTCCCGAATGAAGTTGGCAAACTTTGATTCCAAGTCCTGCATAATTCAAAAGGTTATTGTTAGTGCATTAAGTATTTTCATTTAATTATATGTAAATTGATATTAAATTATACTTGAAAGGATAAAAAGAAATTAGAAGTCATATACCAAGTGACTTGCTTTGCTTTAATACTATCAATTTGACTGAAAATATAGATCTTTTTCTTGATGACTGATACGACACATAAATGTTGTCAAACTCCTTGGTGTACAACCACCTTTAAACACGATTAGGTGAAATAAAGAATTTCCCAAATACTGAAACTGGATGTGAGAGTCACTTTGGATGTCATACAAATCTCTCATATTACTCCAACCTTCTGTGATTTTTGGGTTATCTGAATCCATGTTATAGGTAACTGTCGTGCTCTTACCATTTAAATCTAGCAAGTGCCACTGTGGACCTAATTCGTGTGCATAACCAACAGCAAAATGTCGATCGACAAATCCAAATGGCTACAAATTAATAAAGACAATAAATTGTTTTCCAACATGAAGAAATTTTTCTCTGCAACGAAATGAAAACATAAACACAAGCATATATAAGTACAAATTGTTTTTCTTCAAAATATATTTAATGGTTATAAAAGTCGTATGTATTTATTAGAAATGAAAAATAAATTAAAAGTTTATAAAGTAATAAAAAAACATTAAACCCAGTAAATAACAACTAAAATAAGAATAAATTTTAAATCTTTAGAATAGTTGAAAAGAAAAAAAATTTCAATACTATATTAACCTACAAAATATTTAAATATTACTAAAAAAAATAATCAAATTATGAAAAGAAGTCTATATTATATATATATATATATATATATTATGTATTTAAAAAAAATATCAAATAAACGTTTATATAATTGAAATAAAATATAATAACTCTTTAAAGTTCACCCAATTAAAACAGAAACCAAAATTGATTGTATAAATGATTTTGTATCTAGAAATACTAACCAAATGAAGAAGACAAATGAAAAATATCAGAAAATTTAAATCAAATGACAAAATGGTTTTATCTCCATCTCTACTACTATATCTTCATATCTTTGTTTACCATTGTGGCAAAAATCTTAACGTTTTAATGAGGATGATACAGTAGGAATTAGGATGATAGAGTTTATCAGATACCACCAACCGTTGACAGCAGAAAACACATACAACAATAAATATCAATGCTTTCCAAAGATGTATTTTTGTGGTCAAATTTACAACATACCTGATAACATATGTAGATTGTGTTGAACTTCCAAAGTATTGTTGTGTTGTTTGCTCCATCTGTACTGGTTTGCTCCATCTCCATTCCTCTAATTGCATAACAAAGTCACGGTTGAAATATATGGGTAAGTGAAAATTCTAGATGGAATGGTAAAGTGAAATTTGGAAATGGAATGGCAAAGATCATCACGTGAAAACAGAGAAAAGGAATCTTAGCTGAAACTGCCAGCACTACTTTAGTAACACATGCAAACAGTGGCTTTAATTGTAAAATAGTTTTTTGCAGATACTTTAATATATAAAGTAACTGAAACATAAAGCATTTAAAAATACTTGTATTACAATATAATACTTGTATTCATTATACATTTTTAGAGACATTTTGTTACTGAAAATCAATGTGAGTGTTATAAGAGTTATAATATATGTACTGTAGTAACGAATAAGAACATGTAGGTAGATATTTTTTTCTTCACAATATAGTAAAGCCACAAATAAAAATTAAAATAACACTAATTCAGAATCTTTGTAACAGTTATAATATTTGTACTGCAGCAACCATGGTGTTCAAAACATAAATTCATGAGTCGACAAGAAATAATGTTGGACAACAAATAATGTAATTCAAACATGTATCAATGACCATGTACTTTTCAATATCGCTGCAGCTATCAAAAAAATTCCTCAAAATGTATATTATACACTATTGCATATTATAATCTACAACAAAAGAAGGAATTAAAGTTAAAGATACAATAATTGACAAATTATAAGAATGTTGTTAAAGTAATTTGTATACCTCTTATCAAAGATTTTCAAATATTTCTTTGTAAACCACATTTGTAGTTGTATTTCTTACTTTTCCATCTTCGTCCAGAATTAAGATTTTGAGTCCTTTCTTTGTTATCACTCTAGAAATTGCTACGTACAATTGTCCATGAGTAAAAACTGGGCGAGGAAGATAAAGTCCAACTTTAGAAAGAGTTTGGCCTTGACTTTTGTTTATTGTCATTGCAAAGCATAATGATATTGGAAATTGCCTCCTTTGAAATTTAAACGGGATGCTGGAATCAGAAGGTGTCAAGTTCATTCTTGGAATGAAAATTTTGTCACCAACATTTTTGCCTGTTATTACTGTAGTAGAGATAACATTCTTTCCCAAATCATTAACTTGCAACCTTGTACCATTGCAAAAACCATTTGCTTGATCAATGTTTCTTAAAAGCATAATTGGTACGCCAACTTTCAATTTAATCCTATGATTTGGAATTCCTGAACATTTGATATCATTTAGAATCTCTTGAGTAAACCACTCACCTTGAATTTCTTGATCATCATCAGATTGGCAAGGAGTGTCTGAACTTAAATAAATTTGTTCTTCACTAGGAATCAAAGATAAAATGAAGTCATTTACTTGTTCAACACTATCAATTGTAGGGCAAAGTATAACGTCGTCATCAAAGAAGCCAGGAGTCATGATATTTTCAATTAGACAACCATAAAAAAATTTCACTAAAGAAAGTAAAGGTGTTTCACTTTCTTGAATTAGAAGATCTGTTGGTATTGAAATGTTCGCTTCACCACTATCCTTCAAATTCATATTTCGATCTCTAATTTTAAGAATCCAATCAGCAAATTCTTTTATATCTATTGCGCTTTCATTTGAAACAACACTTTTTAACCTCATGTTTTGTGATAGCTTAAGAACTGTGCAATATTGCCACAAATCAAAGTAGTTAATTGATGAGTTCACAATATCATACCTTGATCCCTTTCTTACTACTGGCAAGATTTGTCTAAAATCACCGCCCAAGACAACAACCTTTCCACCAAATGGTTTGTCAGCGTTATCTTCATTTCTAGCTCTCATAATGTCTCTCAATCTTCTATCAAAAGCTTGGAAACATAACTTATTCATCATAGGAGCTTCATCCCATATGATAAGTTTTGTTTCCATCAATAGTTTAGCACGAAGACTTCCTTGATTGATGTTGCACGTTGATTCATCATTGATTACTAGTGGTATGCAAAAAGTAGAATGAGCAGTTTTACCTCTAGGAAGCAATAAAGATGCAATGCCACTTGAAGCTACATTAAGCGCAATCATTTCCTTTGCTCTAATAATAGCTGACAAAATTTTCCACAAATATGTTTTTCTAGTCCCACCATAACCATATAAGAAAAAGAAATTCCTTACATCTAAATTCACTGTTGTCATAATTCTGTTATAAACATGTAGTTGCTCAATAGTGATTGACTGCAATAGAGAGTGATGTAGCTTCTCCATTTGTTCTTTATCATAATTCATTTCATCAATAATGAACTTGTTATGAAATTTGAATGAATTTGAAAGATCAGGTTGAGGAAGGGAACTATAATTCTTTATCATAGTTCATTTCACCAATAATGAACCTGTTATGAAATTTGAATGAATTTGAAAGATCAGGTTGAGGAAGGGAACTATAATCTGTTAAAGCACGCCCATTGGAATTTAGAAGTTCTTCTACTTCTATGAGACAAAGATTGGACGAATTTTCTAACTCTGTTTGTTGTTTAATTTTCTGTGTCATAAATATATAGTTGTGCAAATTTTGGACTTGATCCTTTATCGAGCAATAAACTTCCAATGCGATGGTAATTTTGACCACTAAGAATAAACTGAGGAGGACCACATCCATCATTGATTGATGAATGAATCTTAGCACCAATTGATGTAAATGAGAACATGTTGGCTTGTAGTGTCTTCACCTTTCAACAACTTTTGAAGCAATTGTGGAGGTTTCTTCAACAATGGAAGCTGGACTTTTCCCTTTTGACAACAAAGAGAGAAATCAACTTGTTTTAATCTTTTGCATTTATCATATCTTTCTTCGTACCACAATTGAGCTTGACAATAGGGACACTCAATGGAATAGTCCCCTACATCAACATTTGCTAAGTACATAAAAAACAATATATCATTAATTAAAACATATTTATATTTATATGTACATTATAATAATATAAATTGACTAAAAAGTAGTGTGGCACCTTGAATTTCAACTCTTGAATACAAATCAGTGGAGAAATGCCCAATTATGTAATCTAAAATAAAATAAAATCTCAATTATTAATAAAGGAAAATAAATACAATATTAATTTGTTTTCTAAAATCAACCATTATTGATTACCATCGTTTTCATCTTCATCAGAATTATTGTCAAAATCCAATATCTTTGAAATAGGTGTAATAACATCCTCAAGAGAAGGTTGACAGAATTTTACAGCTTCTAAATATTGAGATGGATTACTTGGTCTTGCACTAGCATAGGATGGCAGCTTAGATATGTCTAAATATTGAGCTAAAGATTAGAAACATGAATTTATAACAATTGAAGTAATTAAAGTAATCAAATTAATTTTGTTAATAGTACAAATTAACACGACTTTGGTTATATTCAACATCAAAAAGATTAACAACTTTAGAATAAGCAGAAGAATCCATAGAAGCAGGAGTGAAGCTGCTACCAACAAATTCTTTATCTAACCTATTGGTAATTGTATTCAACAAGGGTTGTGTATTATGACAGTCACTTTGAACCATACCTACAAGTATATGCATAAATTCATGAACTGAATTCAACATTCATATAGACATGAAATATAAACTGATGATATATTAGTTTGTAACTGTGTTTTTATTTTGATATTGTACGAATTTATTTTACTTAAGTTGAATGGAAATAATTTTGTTGGTTTCACATTTGATTACTGTGAAATAGTGACAAAATTATAAGTTGGATTGGTACCTGTGTTGTTAATGTTGCTTTTGTGCAAAATTGGACCATTGGTGATTTCAATTGAAGTACATGAAATGGAGGTAGAACCTTGAATTTATTTACATGAAAAGTTAGTAAATATTAGTAATAGAAAAAATATTAAAGGAATTTAAATAAAGATAAAATAATAATAGATTTATCAGCAATGTTAGTAAATATTTGTATTACTGTTCAAAGCTTCCATAAAGTTATACATTCTCTTGCTGTTATGTTTCTTTACACATTCAAGAGAAGTTGAATAAAAAAAACATTTTGATTAATAATTAAATTTTGCTGGAGTATGTGTTGAATATAAAAAGCTAGTAATAGATGAAGGGACATTTTCAGTTTTCAAAACATTGAATATTCCTAAGGTAGCTAATGTAAGTACAATCTTTTTATAAAATAGAACAACCAAGTCATTGATATGGAAAACTATACCTTTTAATCAATATTTTGAACAATGTACCTTTTGATATGCAATGTCCAAATTGATGATTTGCAGACATTGTTGTGCTTCTGTTCAGAATGTGCATCTGTGCTATAATTCCTTTTTAGGCCAACACATAAGTACTATGCTGGTAGTAGTCAACCATGAAAGTAGAAATCAGGTCAAACAAAAAGAATGACAGCCCAATCAATTTTTAAGTGTTCTTTGATGAAAAATGAATACGTTGAATATTAAATTTTTAAAACATAAATACACTGTAAAAACTTTAATTTAAATTACAACACGTGTTTCAGAGTAACAAATCAATTTTTTTATTGCATTCTTTTTATAAAAGAAATAATGTTGTGTGATAGTATTCGAATAAGTTAACGATTTGTAAATAATCATTAAAAAGGAATACGAAGTTAAAAGAATTACCAAGTTAGCAAGTTAAGATATTGAGTTCTTGTTTTTATAAAATAATAATTTCTATTAATTTTTATTATCACAATTGGATATTGTTTGTATAAAATAAATATTAAAATAGGTCTTAGTTCTTATGATGTTTTTTTAAGAAATTTATATAAAAGTAATACATAACTATTATACATAATTTGAACCATGAAAATAAGTAAAATCAAATTAAGTAAAATATTAAAGTTTATCATAATTAACTTACGGATAATAGTTATAGAAATGGCTTCTACTTATTAGAAGCAACAAAATTACCATGCATTCAGTCTTACAAGCAAAATAAAAGCAAACTTGCTTGAAAGTGCAAAGTAAACCATAAATACCATCTAAAGTAAAATTAAAGAAAAGTTAAATATTAAAATCTAAATTCTTTTTTGACATAGACTTTTATCTTCTGCTTTCTCATTTGGTTGTGAGCTGCAAACACAATAACATCCCCTTCTTTCAACCGATTGATCTGCAGAAGTCCTTCCATCCCTTCCCAATCTTAGTTGACTTCTTAGGTGAATTACGGACCAAAAGCTTACACTGAACAATGAATGTGTTCTTCGATCCCTACAATTCTAACCTCTTGAATCTACGTTTCTGAACGTAAGCTGCAAAGTCAGTTGGTAGGTCCTGAAAAAAGAAATAAAAAAGAAATAAAAAAATAAATAACAACTTATATAAACAAAATAACATATAAAAAACAACATAAAACCACATTGTTCACCAGATGGCTCGCTTTGCTTTGATATTTTGTCAATTTCACTCTAAAAAGATGTTTTGTTCGCATTCGATGTATGTTTGTAAAAACTTCATCGTAGTTGATATTGTAGACATGCTGGAGAATACAGTAATCTGGAATGTTGAGTTGCCAACATATCTAAATAAAATTTGATGGATATGTTCCAATTTATAAAGAACTCTTAGGCTAGACCAACCATCAATGACCAATGGATTATTGACATCCATATTAAAAGTTAACTGATGGCGATTTCCTTTAATATCTTCCAACTGCCAAACCGGTCCTAATTCTTGCGCAAACATAGCAACAAATATTCGATCAACATGACCGAACTCCTAAAATTCTAGTGTTCAACACACAAAAAACAGAGTGAAAAACATTTTAAAAATGACTGTAATAAACAAAATGTAAGCAAACATTAAACTGATCATGAAAGAAAGATAGAGAATAAATAAGATTTCATTCAAAGGAATAAAAAATGCATGTCTCACTTAAACAAAAACATTTGATGGATTATTGAAGAAAGTTCACATTTTTAGAAAATAAATTAATACGTCAGATTTACATCAAAGTAAAAATAAAATCTTTGCTTATGGAAGCAAAATTTTGTAGATTTCAACTATTATTGAAGAAATTTTACATTTAAAAAAAAAACAAATATTTCTAACAAAGCACAAAAAAATGAATCTGTGATCGAAAATAAAATCAAATGAAGAACACACATCAAAATGAAAATGTCGTATGTTTGAACGATTCTTGAAGAAATTTAACATTTTTAAAATTAAAAAACATAGTAAGTAAGAGATGCATGTCTGATCAAAGAAAAAACAGTTTGATAAAGAGAAAAAAACCATAGATGAACGATTATAAAATAAAGTTTTGATTTTTATATAAAAAGAAGAATAAATAAGGTTTTGAACAAAGTTTTAAAAAATGCATAGCTGATGGAAGAAAAAATATTTACAGTACATTTGAACAAATAAATTGAGTTAACAGAAAGAGATGAATGCAGAAAGAACATATTTTTCAACTTTTTGGAAAGTAAACATAACTGATTATGAAGAAAATGCATTGTAGTGAACCTTCCTAAAATTATTCTGGCAGCCACACTGACAGAGGTATCCATGGAGGTTTACGGGGAGTGGCCCTTCTGTTTCCTTGATGGATAATAAACAAAACTTGATGGATACTCAATTGTTATATAGATATGAAAACACTGTTTCAAATTCTAATTACTTTAGAAATAATATATATATATATATATATATATATATATATATATATAATGATTTCCAAAATATATATTTAAATTCATATATATTTATTACAAATTACAAATATTACAAATTATTAAAAATAAAAATACAAATTTGAAGTTCAAAGAGTAATACAAAATATTTAAAGAAATAAAATAATCAGAAAATGTAAATTTATTACAAATTAAAAATATTACAAATATTACAAATTATTAAAAATACAAATACAAATTAGAAGTTCAAAGAGTAATACAAAATATTTAAAGAAATAAATTAATAAAGAAATCTAAATTTATTACAAATTACAAATATTACAAATTATTACAAATTTATTACAAATTACAAATATTACAAATTATTAAAAATAAAAAATACAAATTAGAATTTCAAGGACTAATACAAAATATTTAAAGAAATAAAATAATAAAAAAATGTAAATGAATGTCATATTTTGTCTTCGTTAATTCAAAATTCAAAATTCTAAATAAAAGTACAAAGTTGATTAAAAATAAATTTATTACAAATAAATTTCTTTCAAAAATAAAATTAGAAATTTTAATAGTTTGTGTACTTGTGTAGAGAGATATATGAAGTAGAATATATTTGATTTTGCTATCATGGTTTTGAAAACATGAAATAAGTTATATCATGGTAGAAATTTTCAATGAATGTCGGTTTTTGTCTTGATTAATTAGAATTCAAAACTTAAATATTTTTTTATCTAAAAACATTGACTAAATAAAAAAGACATATGAAAAATATTTGTGTTAATAATTTTTTTTTAACAAATAAAAAGATATATTCAAAATAGATGAATTAATTTTAAAAGTAAATACATATGTTGACAGGTTAATTGATTAAAAATAATTTTATTAAAAAGAAATTTATTTTAAAAATAAAATTAGAAATTTTAATAATTTGTGTATCTGTGTAGGGAACCCAAAAAAATTTAAAATAGAAATATTATGAATTTATTAAAACTTTAATACACAGAATAAGTTATATATGATGTAAAATATATAGCTATCATGGTTTTGAAAACATGAAATAAGTTATATATGTTATGCAACAAATAATGTAGTTAAAAAATGTACGATAGATCAGAAGTTACTCTCTTTGATGTAGCTAGCATGATAGTGTAGTTGACAAAACAAAATAATATCAACACTTTCAGATTCAACTTGCAACATATAACGATGTTTACAAATCAACATAGACAACAAAAGATAATACTATATATATGTAACCTGAAATATATTTTTACAAATAATTGATTGATAAGATTGAAATGTAAACAAATGCTGAAAGAATACAATCTTCTAAAACAAAATGCACATACAATACACTTCCTTTGATGTAGCTAGCATGATTATGGTGTTGGCAATATAAAATAATATCAACACAGTTTGACTCTGTTAGCAAATTGTCACTGCAAAAATAATTAGGGATTCATGTTGAGCAATAACTAATATAATTCATAATTAAATAAACAGAAACTTGAAGTGAATGTTTTTAAATTTATAACAACTTAAGAACAACAAAACATATTGGTCATGAGTATCAGCAAATGTTTTTCAAAAAAAATAACATAACCAACATAAAAACACAAATATAGAGACAATAAAAGATAATTCTATATGTACGTAACCTGAAATATATTTTTACGAATAATTGATTGATAAGATTGAAATATAAACAAATGATGAAAGACTACAATCCTCTAAAACAAAATACACATACACATACAATACACTTGCTTTGATGTAGCTAGCAAGATTATGGTGTTGATAATATAAAATAATATCAACACAATTTGACTACGCTAGCAAATTATTACTGCAAAATAATTAGGGATTCATGTTGAGCAATAACTAATATAGTTCATAATTAAATAAACAGAAACTTGAAGTGAATGTTTTCAAAATTATAACAACTTAAGAACAACAAAACATATTAGTCATGAGTATCAGCAAATGTTTTCCAAAAAAATAACATAACCAACATCAAAACACAAATAAAGTCTGGTACAATTTTAAGATTGAAATAACACAAATCACTTTTCAATCTTAATGTTCTTCTTCAACATCTTCATTGGGATCTTCTTGTTTTCTTGAACCAAAGATCGATTCTGCCTTTTAACTACCGGGACACGTGCTTTGGTAGCCAAATCAAAACTAAGATTCTCCATATGAGATGATTCTTTGTGGGTTAACTCATCAATTTCAACATCAATTACTGCTTTATTGATCAACGCTTCCTCTATAGAAACATGGCTTGATCCTATAGTGTTCAAATGATCACTTCGAGTCTCAACATCATTTGATTCTTTAGTGAATTTGATCAGCAAATCCTAAAAATAAACTTGAAAAAGTTAGCATATAAAAAGTTTTAGAAAAAAAAGTATAGTTCTAATCTTCACATACCTCTGCAATGGTATCAGATGACATCTTATTTGTTATCTGCTTAAGTTTGCTTTCTTCTTCATTTGCAGACTATACATCCTAACAAATATATTCAAGTACAAAAAGAGTAAAATTAAAATTATATATATGATAAGACGTAAAAAGAAATAAATTAGATCTTACCAAACACTAAACTTCAACATCACTAAAGCTTTCAATGACTTTTTCATCCATGCACACTTTTTTAACTTTGAATGATTGATCCAATTTGCTATTATAATCATTCTTGCACTCAACTTAGAACAAATAGGTCTTATCAATGAGGACTTCAAACTCTTTAGGTAAGTTCCTAGCAGTAGTGTTCTATTAAAAGAAGTAGAAATACAAATGATTTAACTTAATCAAAAAGCATTTGTGTGGATAATAATCATGATTTAAATAATTCGAAAAGAAGTCCAGAATATAGAATACGAAAATATTGATTAAAAATTTCTTTGACTACATAAGAAACTTAACCTTGTCTTGTAAGTTAAGAATATCAAAGCATGATTTCTTCAACATTGCACTTGCATCACGATCAAATACAACAAAAGTTGTAGAATCAATAGCATCAATTACACGAAGTCTAAGTTTATACCTAAAAATAAACATTGGAACATTATTCATTTATTGAAATTTGTATATTATTAAAATCAGAATTCTGAAGATTAATAATATTACCTAGGTGTAATCTTAATGACATGTTTGTTACATTTTTCACAAAAAAACATTTTGGAATCAGGATACACAGCTTTGTTGCAGATATATGTTGTGTACTACCAATCATCATGATCTAGAACATGTTTGATAGTAGCCTTCACTACAAAAGTACTTTCCTGGAACATAAATAATGCAACAATATAAATAAAAAAATGCATAGTATTCAAACTAAACAATTTAACTACAAGATAGAGGAAAAAGAATTCAACCTCTTTAAAATCTTTGAGACCTTCAATTGAGCATCTAGGATTCAGCTTAATGAAATCTTCTTCTAAGCTAACTTTTGAAGACTGACAAAGTTGGGTAAGAGGTTGAGAAGGAGATTCAGTACTATCACACATCCTAAATATATATATATGTATATATATATATATATATGTATATATATATATATATG
>Ga0214545_1010179_pt1 | contig 13807 bp, 9 predicted proteins | sample CNSS4metaG_FD_160064 | JGI IMG/M metagenome (GOLD analysis project Ga0214545, IMG submission 160064) | Root nodule microbial communities from cowpea collected in UCLA plant growth center, Los Angeles, California, USA - CNSS4 | ecosystem: Host-associated > Plants > Roots > Nodule | place: USA... | reverse complement strand
AAACTCTTATTTATAGAATAATCAGTTACAAATATTAAATCCTATAGATAATACAAAATGAAATTATCTTTTTCCCCTAAAATATCTCTAAATATAATAACAACCTTACATTTATTCAACAACCAACCAAATCACTTAAATGCCGAGTACAATTTTTTTGACATTTTTAACCTCGACCCTACCCCGATCTACCAGGTATCTTTCATCCCACTCGACCACCAGATTTTCCTAACTATGACCTCGGTAAAACACCGAAATAATCTCTGGCCGAGTACACATCTTTTCATTTTTGCCAATATTTTCTTTGTCGATAATCTTCAATGATCATTGGTCACTAATCCTCATTTTCACTCATAACATTCATTGTTATATTTTATGCAAACGTCTCGTCAATGTTGACTTCATTTTGCTTCCATATTATCTTAATCATGACATAATTTATTGAGATCTCATCATTTTTAATAATTTTAGAAACCTTAGGTTCTTTTGAAACTAACTCATTAATTATGTGAAATAAATCTTTTGGGATTTCCACCTTTTTTATTAAGTCATCTTGCATTTATGCTCTTTTTCTGATTCGAGAGTTTTTATCTTTGAAAACAATAGGCCTACCACACTTCAAGTGTGCCTTTGCAACCAATAAACCTACCATGCTTCAGGCATTTTATGAATTAATATGAATTCTATTTAGAGCATTAGCAGCTGATATATATGATTTAGTTACCCTTTTTCAGTTAGTAAAAACATCTCGTAATTGATTTACTAATTTTGTAAATTAATTATCCTTTGAACTTCAAGATATTTTATTGTTGATGGAAAATCATATCCAATATATATTCTCAATCGTCTTTAAGGACCCATCATAGTCGCTTTTGGTGTGGAAATTGTAACATATACACCACACCCAAAAAATTCTTAAATGAGAAATATTAGGTTATTGACCAAAAATCAATTGCATAATAGAATATTTGTGATAACGTGTTGGCTTGATGCGAATCAATACTCTAGTATGCAAAATTGCATATCCCCAAGTAGTCATTGGAAGATTAGTTCTCATAATAAGTAATGATCTTGCAACCAATTTTAGATGTTTTATTAATAAGTTTATTAAGACTCTGGCAAGTGTACCAAGTCACATAAGTAGTAACCGGTAAGATCGGAATATCATTTCCCAAAAGACTTGTGTATACTAAATAATCATGTAATTAATAACTAATTTAAACTAAAGAATGAATCCATAATTTGGATTTTTGTGTAAGAAAGTAAATTTTGCATAAACAAGTAAAAGGTAAACTTGGATATTTGAAACTTTAGAATATGAAAAAGACTAGAAATGCAATGGATTGATATTGTTTTGGTTAGATTTCACCGACTTCACTCTCATGCATATAAAACATTAAAACTCTTCTCCATTAAATTACTAATGTCAACCCACAAGTCTACTCAAACCCTAATCCCTTAGTTGAATGAGGTCAGGTTTCCGTATTAAGAGTCAATTCCTTGAATCCCTAAATAAGCAAACCCGCTTTACAAACTAGGGTTTAAGGCAAATAATGGGTCAAGCTCTATTCCTAGATACAAGTTCCATTAGGTATATTGTTCAAAGTCTAGGTTTCAAGAGATATTTTTCAATACCTAATGACCAAAATATCATGCAATGAATAGTTAAAACAAAGCAAACATTAAGTAAAGAAACAAAGACACTAACAATTAATGGAAAAAGCATATATATATATATATATATTCAAAACATTCACAAATACATGAAAGTTCAATGTCTACATATACCCCCAACAAAATGGGTTTAACTCTCCATTGTCATGGAGAGCACAAGCTTACGAAATGAAAGTGGAAGAGGAAAGAGATACAATGAGGAAGAAGGGATAGTTCCCACAAGCCCTAACAGTCCTCCAAACACTCCAAATCATGTTGTTCGAGCTCCAAAATGTCCAAGATGGGGTTCCCTCGCAAAAACACAGAGAAATAGGGCAAACATGCCAAATCAACAAAAGTGGCGCCTGGCGGAAGCTTCTCACTTTTAGGCACAACCTGTAAAACAGGTGTTGAAATTCTTTGTGTACCAGCCGACGATCTCTAGGTGCCGCCAGGCGGTGAGCCCCTAGAAAGGTTGTCACTTGGTGCTTGTTGTGGCTCGCCAGGCGTTGAGTCCCTAGAAACATGTTGTCGCCTGGCGCTGACCTTGTGTCATCCGACATTGGCTGTTTCTTCCATATTTTGATGTTTTTAAACTTCTTTTTGCTACTCAAGATTACTCACTTCGTTGAGTTTTTGGAACAAAGCTTCCAATCTACAAAAAGCATAAAAAATGGGAATCAATGGTAAATTTATATTAATGTAACCCAAAATGTATTTATTTACAAAAGCAAGGTAAAATTGAAAAAGCTATGGAAGAGTTGGTTTTCTGAATGAAATAAGACTTATATAATGGTAAAATTTAACATTATCAGTCTACAAGTCCATTTTTTAGTATGAAATGGAGAATTAGGTTAGATTAGGTTATCGATTACCAGCTCATGTCGAGGGTGCCATAGTTGACGTCGATGGGTTTGTTAGAGAGAAGCTGCTTTATGTCAATGTTGACGAGCTTAAGCAATTTGAACCCTTATTTCTTTAAATTGGAGGTACAACGGCAGAAAGTAATTCCATTCTTGTTTTCTTCACTTTTTGCCCAATCTCAACATGATATACAATGCAATATTCAACACTTGCTAAAAATTGCCACTGTACTTGAATATCAATCCAAAGAAGAAGAAGATTTGTCCCCATTTTAAACCCTAAATAAATATTTTTGCCTCGGTTCAATTTGCAACCAAGGCATATACCACATTCTTTCTCGGGTCCAACTCACATGAGGCTTATATTTCCTTCTACCTTAGGTATATTCCTAATCAAGGCATATACGTACTGCAATTTAATTAAAATAGTTTTTAACTTTTTTGAAATTAATTAACTTATATGCCTCAGGTGGCAGTCAACCAAGACCATAATGTCTTTATGCCTCAGGTATTGGAAAACTGAGGCATAATCTGGATCGTCCAGTTTTAAAATGTGAGAAGAGCGGGAGTTTTGAAAACATTTTTCAGGTTTTATGCCTCGATTGGGTATGATCCGAGGCATATAAGTGTTTATGCAGCGGTTATTATAGGAATTGAGGTATAAAAGTTCGCTAAAATTTAAAAAATGCTACCGCGTTTTGATATGCCTCGTTTGCTGAGGAACCACGACATAATGGCCAAGGTAAAATAATATAAATGCACTAGTGTCACCAACATTATCAAGATAGATTTCCTTAATAAGATAATTTGGGAGTGAGCTCTTAAGTTAATTAATTGTGCTAATAACTTTGCACATGTCTGACTGCTAATTGATAATACAAAAATATGTGACCATCTAGTAAATGCATAAAGTAAAATCATAAAATATCTAAATGATCCACGTGATAGGTGTATTGAACCACAAATATCACATATGTATTTGTTCTAAAAATGTGATTGACTAATTTCTAATATTTTTGGTGATGGCCTTATTATCAATTCTTCTTTGTGAACATACAATATATGAGAAATAATTGGATTGAAGAAGTTTTTGACTTTTAAGTTGGTGCCAACATATATTTTAAACTATTTTCAGCATCATGATAGATCGAGGACGACTCAACTAATCATGCCAAACAAGAAATTCAGTTTGATTCATAAGATTCTAGCTTACAATGACATGTGTTTCAATTATACTAATATATGTGTAGTACAAGCCATAAGAGAAGACTAATAATTTCTCGAGTACACATTTTTTATTCAACCAAAGTCTAATGATATATAGATATTCTATTTTTTCTTCATTATTTATCTCAATATGATATCTATTTAGACAAATATCCTTGAAACTTAAAAAGTTTTTATTAAACTTCTAATTAGATGTATAATGGCTCTTCGGAAGCCTTCAAATATATTTGTAGTACCAGAGATAATGCTAATATTGATTTCTCACATAACAAAAAGAGAAAAAAAAATATTATTACTCTTGAAAATTATGAGTTGTTGTACTATCAACAAAACATAACATATTTATTAGTCTATACAATACTACTACATACCAAATGATCATATATATAATTAAATTTTAGTATACTTAATAACTTTAACTCGTTGTAGGTACCACTCAAAATTAAACAACTCCACAAGTCATTTCAAATAAAACTAAGTATACAACATCATCTACGAAAAACTTTGAACCTTTATATATGTATATGTATAGTATAACAAAATCAAAACCACAAATCCATATATCAAAACTCCTATTTCACATTCTTACACATAATATGTATATTTTAATGTGTTAGAGATAAAATGAGTTCACAATATATATAAGTAACTTTAAATATCACCTTACAAACAAATTTTATAAACTTAAGAAATGAATTTTAAGTTTAATTTAACATTACAAAATCAGCTTGATGAATGTTTTTTTAGGGTTTTTCGTTACATGTGTAATATCCTACTAATTATGCTAAATAATTATTATAATTTTCTTTATCAAATACCATGAAAGTACAAAGAAGTACTTTTCCTCGAATAAACATAATTTCAAGTAATTTATATATATGTATAGACGATTATACTATTATAGTCGTATACTATATTGGAATGTTACAATTAACCAGACATAAAATACTATTATATCATAATTGTCTAATTAACTAAGTGAAGTTCATGAGGACATAGTAAAACCCCGTGCTGTCAACAGATATGAAATTGATTTGTACGAATGCATAGGACAGCAATCATGTCTCTACTATATGAATTCTGAAGACAGAAAAAAAGAAAAATAATAATAAATGATTATACAATTTATTTTCATTATTAGACATTGGTCAATCTGCGAGTCCTTTTTGAAATTTCGTTTTCTTGGTCTGTGTACCACAGATAGAAAGGACACCTGGTTTAGGGCAGGGGAGTTTACATTTCAAATATACACATCAATTATGAGACCTAACCTAATGTTAGGGAACATTGTACAGAACTTTTTATATATGGATTTGTCCGATAAAAAAGAAAACCTAGTTTATGGGTTTATTGCAGCGGAACCAGTATTGAGCATCCTGGCTTCTCCTCTCAACTTCATCTCCCTGTATATTCTAACTTCCAACTTTAATTTATGTTATTTTCATTTTATGTCATCCAGACACAGAAAATTAACTCTTTCGCTTCGTACCCACAAATTTTCTACCTTTCATCTCTAAAATTAAATTTACTCTCGATTTTGTGTTATGTCGTATTAATCATTCTTCACTGTCGTTGCAGTTCTCAAGATTAGGGTTCCCGCAGTCGGTGTTCTGTGCCTACCGACCTTATTTTATTTTGTGGGTGTTGGATTGCTGGTATATTATATATATACCCTTAGATGTGAAGTGTAATTTTGACCAAAATGTTTTTGAAATGAAATGTAATTTGGAGTTTTCAAAGTTGCACAGGATTCACTTGAGCCTCTTTCATTTGCTTCAACAGAAGAGAAAGGATTTAAACAAACAGAATGTAAGCCTCTTCTCACTAAAAAACTACTCAATAATCTGTGAAAGTCATATCAAAGTATTTCATCCATGCACCCTACTTGTACACTCATAACTTATTATCTCAGTTTTTCTCATCTGTATTTTGGTGATTTAGCTTGCCGCAGATCAGATCTTTGATACAGCATATATACTTGTTGATAGGTAATCTTGTTGATTTGGATCAACAAAGAGATAAAATATATTAATATTATGAATAGAAAAGTAGGTAAGCCCCTTCACATAGTTCAAAACAAATACACAAATGCATAGGATTTAAGAAGCAGTTACAGAAAACCCCTTCAGGTATGTTGTATAGATATATTAATGTATTGATTGAATAATTTATTATCTCTCAGACTTCAAGAAATGGATTTTTACTGAGTAATGAATAGAGGGTTCGTACACACAGAGTAGGGTGTTTTGGTACTGTACTTGTGTGAATGAATGAAACATGGATGTCTCTTTTGCTTGGATTGAAGGGAGACTCTTCAATTCTTTCTGCTGCCTCTATTTGTGTTCATATATATTCATATACTGCATATCGTCTTCTAGGTCTGAGCGAGTATTAGTCGGTGAATGAGATAACATTATATATTCATATATTTGCATTTGGACACACTCAGCTGACACTCAGCTGACAGATACTGAAACAGATACTGAAGCACATTTTTATGATTTCAGAAAATAGAATTGACAATACAGTATGAACTCAGATATCGGGAGTTACACCGACAATTCACGCGTTATGGGTAAGAATATACAAGATTGTTAATTATATAATCAACATCAAACATGAGATTAGTAAAATATAATTATAATTTTACCTATAATTATAGAATTTAAATTAATTTTATAAGTTCTTGATAACTTGTGATAAATAGTATTATTAAAACAAATAGGTAATGGTCATGAATTTAAAATTAATTAGAAAAAAGTTAAAAGTGTTATTATTATTATTATTATTATTATTATTATTATAAAATGTAATATTTGTTGATGTTTATAAAATAAAGTTATATAATAAATAAAATGCTGCTCTCGAATATAAAATTATAATTTATTTATAAAAATTATTTGTAACAATCAGCTGGTTAATTAACATTAAATACAACTAAGAACTACTAAGTTTAATTACATATTACAGAGTACAATTTTGGAGTTTCACATATATTTTATCATATATATAATTTGCTTAATAAAATCAATAAAATAAGTTATGACGGTAAGGATAAAATTGATAATAAATTATGAATATTCGAAGACAATTACTAAAAGACCCTCCTTTATAATTATTGTACTGTATTTTGTTTTACCATTTGCAGTAATTTGTTACTTGTGAACAGATAGGTCAAAAAATATTTTAATTTATAGGGTTTATAGACGTTCTACTGTTTTGATATATGGTAACTAAAAAATTGTGACATATTTGAAAAAATTCAAATGTGAAGAATCCTAGGCTCTCATTTGATATGAAATTGAATTGTACATATGCATGGGACAACAAATCATGTCTCTACTATATGAATTCTGAAAATAAAAACAAAAATAATAAATGATTCTACTATTTATTTTCATGATTTCGTTTTATAAATTTGGCTTTCTTCCTCTGTCTACCACAGAAACACGTTTAGGGTTGGGTTGTTGGCATCAGAAGCAGCGTCTGAGCATCTTTGCTCTCACCTTCTTCTTACATAATTCTAACTTTCAATTTAATTTCTGTTCTTTTTATTTGAGGTTTTAATTCAAATCCGCAATTGTTCTATTCTATCTTTCATCTTTCTACAATTAAATTTACTCTCTATATTGTGTTGTGTTGGATTAATCTTTTTTCACTGTTGCAGTTCTAAGAATTAGGGTTCCTGCAATTGGAGTTCTATACCTAACCACGCCTATTTTCTGTTCTAGGTTTTGGATTGTTGGTGTATATACCCTTATGTGTGAATTCTAATTTTGACCATTCATTCACATAATTGAAAACAAATATATGAATATTATAATTATGAAAGAACCTGTTGACATAATTCGAAACAAATATACACAATTGAAGTATATGTAGCACAAAGGATTGAATAACTAATTAAGAAAAACTCAGAAAAGCCATTGAGGTATGTATAGATAGTAATGTGTTGATTGATTTATTTATTAACCTGGTGAGGCTGCAAGAAATGCATTGATACTGAGATTAGTGGGAGAGAAAGAGTGAAGGAGTTTCTTCAGTCCTAGCAAAGGTATGGAGGGTTGCTGAAGTATCTGCTGTGTCATTCTTACACACAGTAGGGGTTATTGATAAGAGGTGTTTTGTTACTGTACTTGTGTGAATGAATGAAGCAGGAGATATTTTGCATCTTCTCTCTTTTGCTTGGACTGAAGGAGCCCCTTCAATTATCTCTGTTGCCTCCATTTCTGTTCATCTTCTTAGGCTTTCAGTTCATCTCTGTGTGAACCATTTCTTGCATAGTTGTATTAGTGATTCATTTTTTTTCTAGGAGTTCATATATCCAAAGAGAACAAATACTCTTAACTATAATTAAAAAATACTCTTAACTTCAATTATCTCTGTTGCCTCTATTTCTGTTCTTAGATATAATAAAAGGATGCACACTATGTAGCTCATGTAGCATATCGTCTCTAGATCTAGACTGCTCAAAATTCCGCAAACACCTACTACTTTTAGATTCACATGTTAGGAACACATCACAAAATATTTGCTTGTGATATGATTAATATTAAGATAATTGTACATTACTCTTAGATCTATAACCTAGACCATGAAGTTTAGAGCGGCTGTTTTTTTTGCTTGCAAGAGCATTATACAAAGGTTGTTAGGTGTTCCTATATTGTGCTAGAAAGCTAATACAACAACAAAGAATAAAGCAATAACTTCATAAACTCATTCTAGTTATATATATAGAGCATTGAATAGAGTTTTTTTTTTTCTTGTGAAAATTTATAAGGAGATTCGTCAGATTTTGGTATGTAATAATGTTTTATAATCAATATATTTCTTTGCTGATTAAAAAGAAAATTTTGCTTGTCAAGGAAATTCGTTATATTCTTGAATTTTTATCTTCACTAATTAATAAGATAAGGAAATATAGGATATCCCAATTCATTCATAAGAATTCACAAGATATAAGGTTTAATTTGATTATATACAAATAATAGTGAGTGAAGTGTTATAACACAATATATATATATATGTTAAAGTCAAAATCCGAGTGTTGTTTGTATGGATTGGAATTGATGTTCTCCTCTGTGCATCTGCAGCCATGACTGAGTACTGCATTACTTACCTGATTTGCAGCGACCAGGTTCTGCACCCACACTTTTTCCTCCTTTTTCATCATCTTAATGGTACAAAACTTTGTTTTGTTCAACTTTGAAATGATTGCTCTCATGTATATGCAAGTGTGACTTTGTGTGTGATAACTTTTACATTACATTTTTTCAGGGATTTTAGTTCAATTCTTCCCTCGGTGACTGAAATGGAAACAAAATTTACATAATGTGTTATTCATTCAATTTGTATTCCTTCAAAAACTTGCCTTGTTGAAGGTATCAATCTAAACCTTAACTATTTTCCATATGTGATTTAAGTGCACTGTACTACAAACAGATGATAAATTTGTTTGGTTTTGGAGCTTAACTTCGTTTTCTGTTCAATTGATAATATAACATGGCATAATTATTTAGTGAAGGAGGATCGAGTAAAATATAACATTATATATTGATTGATATATTTACATTTGGAAACACACTCAGCTAACAGATATTGAAGCAGATCTTGATGATGTCACAATATAGTGTCAACTCTGATCTTTGGAGTTACCCTCGAGTTCTGTGTCTGTCTACTGATTTTCAATAGTACATGAACTCTGCTCTTTGGATAATTCTTTTCTAATTTATCATATTTTAATCCATTTTAACAAAAAAATTATGTGAGAAAAAGCTGTGTTATAATATGTTAATGGTCAAGTAAAAGGAGGGGAAATAAGCCTTCTAATCTACTTTCTAGTACATTTTTTTTAATATTATCTTTTTTAATATATATATAATCCACGATCTTTCTTTCTCTTTTCTTCCTTCTAACCGCTAAGCCACCATGAAAGTATTGTTTTCATCTTTCAACAAAGAATGCCATATAATCTAAGGCACTTTAAGTTTTTGTTTCTTAATCCACAATAACTAATGTATACATAAAAAGGTTTGAGATGGAATTTAAACTTTTTTTATTGTCTTGTAGTAGAGTATTACAAAATGTAGTCTAGACAACGAATTTGGATATATTTGAGGTCAGAATTTGGAAGTGTTGTCTATTTGTTATACAAATTTTCATATGGTATTAATTTGTGTTTGTCTATAGACAACAAGTGTGGTTTTTCTCTAAATTTAGAGTTTCCACATATATTCTTGGTATTGTAAAAGTTACAAATGCTTATAAACACCTATTATTCTTGCTGTATTTATATTTGGACAATTGAATAATAGAGTTTCATTTTGTAAAACAACCAAAAAAGCTATTTAATAAATTGAAATTGAATTAATTGAACAAGAAGGTGAAAAAGGAGTTCAAGTACAAATTACAAGATGTATTGATGAAAAAGAAATAGCACATGTCGAATAGATAAGAGAAAGATAAGAGAAAGTAGAGTTTCTTTAAATACCATTCAAACTAAAATTGAATATTGTTATTATATACAATTCAAACTATTTATGGAGTTTTAAAGATAAAAGTTTAGATATTTTTTAATAAACAAAAAGATGTTCTTCTTTCTATTAAATAATTTAATATCCTTTGATTTTATTTTGCTATTAGTAGAGTAATTCTCGAATTAGTTGATGATGATTTTTTGGTCCAACATTGTTCTTCTACTGATGTCCCATGTGGGTGAGACGAATTTAAAAGCAGTGAAAATTGCTTCATTTTAATGATAATTGCGAAAAACAACATATGGAAAAGATGGGTGATTTTTAGGCATAAACTTAATCACTTATGTTGTTTATTTCTTTCAAATATTTTTAAATATAATATATGAGAAATGATAATGATAGTAATATATCAATATTATAAATATTTTAAGTTCCATTCTTTTCATTTCTTTTAATCAAACATATTTCATTTCCGTTCATTTATTGTCTCTTTCTATATATTTTTTTTTTCAATTCCACTTTTAATTATTCAATCCAGTCAAAGACATATTGTACAATATTTAAATTTTTGTGAATGACGAAAAAGTTTTTTTTTTTTTTCCATCAAGTTACAATAATACATATAAATATGGTACAATGAGGATCAGTCCATACGAGTGTAAAAAAAAGGAATCCCTCACCATTTAGAAATTAGTCATTTGTAGCGTTAGTTGGATATACAATAGGATTGATCCTTTTGAAAATAAGGATAAGATATCGTCTTTCATGAAATCTTCCAAAATGCAATATACTCATCAGTTGTGTTAAGAAACGAGTTTAAACTTGATTTTTTTAGGGTTATGTTTTACTCATTTAAATTCTGTAAATTTTATGATATTTTTATCGGGTTGCCAGGGATTTGTTAGAAAAAATAATAAAATAATAATAATAAATTATTATAATAAAAAAAGAACTACAAAATATTTCATCACAAAATAAATGCATAACACTTAATTTAAACAAATTATCATAAATATATTCTTTAACAATAAAAACACACGTATAGATATATCAACCCTATTGTACTTATAAGATTTTTTTTTTCTAAATTTAGAAACATGAAAAACTACGTTTAAGATACAACTTTAATTTTATTTGACCTTCTTATAGAACATGTGTTATACTATCATTCCTCATTTATGGTATGCGTGGCTTTTTTCAATAAAAGAAAATATTTTTTATCGTAACATACACATGAATATTAGTCTCAAAGTTTATAAATCAATAATTTGATTTAAAACCATAATTTAACTCAAGTCTGGCATTGTACCTTTTAGATAAAAAATCATATACAACACATAATAATACTATTAGTTTGTTTGAAATTAGACTAAATTCATTACAAATTAGAAAATTGTTTGGGTTTGGAGCTTAACTTCGTTTTCTGTTCAATTGATCATAATTATTTAGTGAAGGAGGATGGAGTAAAATATAACATTATATATTGATTAATATATTTGCATTTGGACACGCGCTCAGCTGACAGATATTGAAGCAGATCTTCATGATGTCACAAAATAGCAGTGACAATATAGTATCAACGGATTTTTTGAGTTACCTCGAGTTCTATCTCTGTCTCGTGACTTTCAAGAGTGCATGAACTCTGCTCCTTGGATAATTCTTTTCTAATTTATCAAATTTTAATCAATTTTAACAGAAAATTATGTGAGAAAAAGGTATGTTGAAATATGTTAATGGTCAAGTAAAAGGAAGGGGAAATATGCCTTCTAATCTACTCTTTCCAGTGCATTTTTTTTCAATATTAAGACTTATGTATATATATTTATATATTTTAACCAATATATTTTATTCTAATCTTAAGCTATAATAGAATACATCTTAAAGAAATTTATAGAAGATTATAACAGTTTTAAATGGTTTGAATATTTTAAATGATACATCTCTTATTTCTTTCTTTAAAGTGTGGGATATAAAAGTTGATAGTTCTTGAAATGTTATGTTTCCTTCTTTTAGTATATAATATATAATAATGGACAGATTTCTCTTTCTACAGTTTACTTTTTTCATTGAAGGCTCGGTTTGACCTCATCATTTTGTACATGTTTTCTTTTTTTTTTTTTAATAATATATAAGTTTGCTATAGACGATTGATGTTGTCCAACGTACCATCCTAGTTCAGATTGTAATAAAATAATAATTCTAGTTCATACTTTCTTTTAGTTAAAAAAGGTGCACTGTGCATGGAAAAAATATGTTGGGTTTGGAGTTAAACTTTATTTTCTATTTAATTCCCTTTTAGTTTCTTTGTTTTTGTTATTCCACTGTTGGCAAGGATGGATGAGAACAAATTTGAATGTAGTGCAAGTTGTTTCATTTGGATGATAATTTTGAGAAAACAACAGAAGAAAAAGATGGATGAATTTAGGCCTTAATAGAGATACATGAAAGCACGAGTCATTTTTCGACATTAATGAAATACATATGTAATAAACTTAACCAATTATGTTCTTTATTTTTCTGATTCAAATATCTTTAAATATTATAAATAAGTGAATAATATAGTTAAATAAAATAGTATTATAATCATGATATTTTGTAATAGTAGCAAAATAGGTCAATTTGACCTTTTTAGCCCAACCCATCATTGATCTGCTGAAAACGGATCAGGTCGGGTCAGTCCACCCATTGAAAACATGTTGCAATATATAACTCGTCGAGCATCCTACGGGGTGATGGGCTGGTGAGCTGGTCCATCAATTTTTTATTTTTTATTTATTTCTCCTCATTTGATACATTACAATAAAACTATCAAATAATGACCCATTTTATAAAAAAAGATATGTTTAAAGACTAATTTTTTAATTAGAGATCAATTCTTTTTGTAAGACCCAGGAAATTCATACAATTAATAATTAATGAAGTATAAGAAATGAGGGGTTGAGAATACCTTAAGGGAGTTCTTTGATAAATCTTAGACAATAAACAATGATAACTTAAGGGGTTTAGAGTACTTGGTTATGTTGGGAGGACTTGGGTTCAAGTCTAGTGTGTGCCATTAGTGTGATTTTAATTGTGTTTTATATTACCAAAATATTATGAATGCTAGAAATCTCCTGAGACACCAGAGAGGTAAAAATAATTGAACTAATTATACTAATAATTGATTTGAACCGTAAAACAATTCAGTTTGAAGAAATTGTACTTTGACCAGTTAATTAAAAACTGAACTGAAATCCATTTTGATCTTTTGTTTCGCTTTCTCCATTTTTGAATTTACGATGTCATGACGTTGTGCAAGCATATGTATCATATAAATTATCAAGCTATACATTGGTTTGTTCATATTTTTTAACTATAAATAATTTATCAGAGCTTATTAATTAAGTAATTATAATATATAACTCTTGACTGTGTATTTAACTTGTCTTATAATGTCATTAATATTTTAAGTGATTTTAATTCTGAAATGGTTCTTAATAACAACAACTATGATACGAGAGCACTGATATGTAATACTTTCATTTAAATAAAATAGTTATTTTTTATTTTATATACTTTATATGATTTTATATGAAAACTTTATATACT
>Ga0214545_1010177_pt1 | contig 13816 bp, 4 predicted proteins | sample CNSS4metaG_FD_160064 | JGI IMG/M metagenome (GOLD analysis project Ga0214545, IMG submission 160064) | Root nodule microbial communities from cowpea collected in UCLA plant growth center, Los Angeles, California, USA - CNSS4 | ecosystem: Host-associated > Plants > Roots > Nodule | place: USA... | reverse complement strand
TGACACGTGTCCAAATTACCTTAAGAGGTAAAAAAATAAAAAATTTTGAAATTGAACAAATTCAGAGAAAATGACACGTGTAATTTTTTGCTTTTTGTGATTCTTTGAATTGTATTATAAATAGATTCACTACGGGATCATATCTCAAATACTTGCACTTTTTAATTGTTTTGTTGTCTATTATTATTATGATAATTAAACACACATCTTATTCTTGTTTACTACAAGATCATATTTCAATTATCTGTCATTTTCATTTATTTTGTTGCTAATGTATATATTTATATATAATTAAAGATTAGTATCCTTAACAATAGCTGCCTTAGTATTAACATTGATATTAATATTTATACCATAAACATTATTATTATTGTCATTTGTTATTATTGGTATATTATTTATTATTATTATTATTACTATTCATAGTGGTGTTATTATTATAAGTGTTTTTTTAATTATAAAAAACGTTATTATACTAAATATTTTTTCTAAATAGATTTTTAATCTTTTAAAATTTTTATAATTTATAATTTATATTAATATTATTATTAGTACTTTTAATGATTAAATAAATATAATAAAAATTATATTATTATTCTGAAAATATTTGAAATAAAAAAAAAGTGCATATACGCACAGACTATGATGTAGGATATGATACATCGATACGTTTAATTTGAAAAGGCTTAAATACAATTTTGTCCTTATTTTCGTTTTGCTTGTTCGATTTGGTTGTCATTTTCGTTTTGTATTCAATTAGATCCTCATTTTCGTCAAATTTTGGTCAATTTGGTCATTTTTACTAACCGTGTTTAAATAGTTAATGTTTTTCAACAGTACATGACACGTGTCAGCTCATGTTTTTTTTTAATTTTAAAAAAATTGTTCACGTGTCAAGTTACAAGTGTCAAGTTACAATTGTGTCACGTGTAAATGTCAGTATTACGTCACGTGTCATTTTCTTAGTCTCAATTTGGTTCCTTTATTTTAATTTGTCTCAATTTAGTCCCAATTTTTGTAAAAATTAGCAATTTTGTCCCTCTCCAAATTGAAATCAAATTTAATTTCTATATAAATGTACACAAATATTTCCATCAAAATTGATATTTCAAGTAAATATTTTTAACCAAATTAAGTTCATTTAATTCATATTTTACATTGAACTTTATTTTAAATGGTTTAAAAGTTGTTAATAGAAAATAATGTTAATAGAAAAAAAATTCATAAATAACTAGTTCATGTTACAATAAAACACATATAAATTTAAAATTTGAAAACAATTTTAAGTAAAGTTGAATATGAAACATAATTTTAAATAAACTTAGCTATGCTAAAAATATATAATAAAAATATCAATTTGAATAAAAATATCAAATTTAATAACAATATTTGTATAACATTTATATAAAATTAAATTTTGTTTTAATTTGAATAGGGACAAAATTGTTCATTTTTACAAAAATTGGGACTAAATTGAGACAAATTAAAATAAAGGGACCAAATTGAGACTAAGAAAATGACACCTGTCATAATACTGACATGTGTCACTGTCACTGCCACGTGGCACGATGACATCTTGACACATGGCAATTTTTTGATTTTTTTAAAAAAACTCAAAAATAAAATTAAAAAAAAAAAATTAATAAAAAAATTAATAAAAAAATTCAAAAAATCGAGGAACTGACACGTGGCACTCCCTCTAACGGCGTCAACCTTGACTTAACGGAAAAGGCAAACGTGAGATGTTTCAACAAAAAAGGGGACTATTTTGAGACTTTTAAAAATTTGGGTACCATTTTGAGATTTTGACTCCAAAATAGGGACCAGAGGTATAATTAAACCAAAAAAAATAACACAACCACAAGCTGACACGTGACACTAACATTGACACGTGACACAATTATGACTTGACATGTGGACACTTTTTTTAAAATTAAAAAATTAAAAAAACAAAAACAAAAACAACCAAATTGACCAAAATTTGACGAAAATGAAGACCTAATTGAACGTAAAACGAAAATGAAAACCAAATGGAACAAAAATAATAAAAATAGGAACCAAATGTATATTTAAGTCTTTTAAAATTTGTAAAACCCTCCTTTTATTCTGCCCTAATTTTTAAAAGGGTTGCCCAAAACCAGTTGGGCCTAGGGCTGGCCCAAAAGGAACCAAGACCTTAATCTGCCTTAACACTCTTATTCCATTCACTTTTAAGAAAACAATTCCCCTTATTCCTTCCTAGAGCTGCTGCCGCTCCTTTGCTAGGGTTTTGTACTACCTTGGTCAAGCAAGCTCAATCTCATTTTACTACTCCGTGTAAGTTATGCTCCAGCTCATGCTTTTCCCCTCTAACCACATTTTCGTATTTACAGTAGGGTTTCATAGTAAACTCATTTTTTCTAAATCTATTTCGCTATCTTGTTCAGTTCGCAAGTCCATTCTTAGAGCTGTCGTGCTTCGCTAGTTAAAGTCGAGACATTTTCTAGCTATTTCCAGGTAAGGGAAGTTAGAACCTCCTTGTTTAAATGCGATTGTGGGTTGTTTTGTTTTTGTTTCACGATTCTTGAGATTGTGTACTATTGTGAATGCATGAGATGCTTGTTGTGTTGTTTGGTATGTACGTATGGCTGTCGCAGGTGCGAACAGTGGCAAGGACTGATAATCTCGCCCAAGTGAGCTCGTCTCGCCTAGGCGAGACTAACAGAGGTTCGCCCAGGATTTCTGCTCGAGAGGTCACTTAAGCGACGAGTCCGCATTTTGAGCGAGATGCAGTCTCGCTTAGGCGAGGAGGGCTTGCCTAAGCAAGATCTCGCAGGAAGCCACTATTTCCATTCCTCGAGTTCTCGCCTAAGCAAGGGGAGCCCGCCTGAGCGAGAGAAACCTCTCGCTTGAGCGAGCACCTTCAGCCTGAGCGAGAGTTGGGCGACGATGCGTCCTTGTTCTGATTTCTTCTGTGTTATTGGATGAATGTCACGTGTATGGTTGGATTACTGTATTAAAGCATGTTCTGATTGATTATGCATGAGTGATGTGGTTCATGGGTTATGAATGATGGGTTTGGTATGATCTTGGCATGTGATTCAAATGAGATGGTTGATATCAAAGTGGCATGGTATTGATATGAAATACAATTCTATATTCATGGTTTGGGAAGGATGAGTTGGTATGGATTCAACATTTGGATATGAATGAGGACGGGTTGAAAAGGCTGGCATGAGGTTGTGTGCATGATAAATATTACTTGATTGATTGAGTATGATTAGTTTGTGGTCAGTGCGCAAATCCATGGGCCTCTAGGTGAGACCTCATGGTCGTGCTTCAGTGGTCGGGACGTAATTCCATGGCCCCTGTTAGTGGGAATCCATGGTGGTGCCCCATCTATATAATTTGGTAAGGATTCAAGGTAAGGTTGCATCTTGACGCTCTAAGGAGTCAGTTAGTCTCACATAGAGCGGACTGACTCTTGTGGTGAGAGTAGCAGGAGGCCTGAAACTCATTAAGGGCTAACCTTGTGGGGGGGATTGAAACATTATAACACTTGTAACACTTAGCTCGGGGGTGAGCAGAGATATCCACCACAACTGTAAGCATCCGCTGAATCCGACTAAATTATACATATCCAGATGAGTCGTGTTGAGTCTTAGTTTATTGTTTGGAAGGTCATAATATACTTGGATGATATATGTATAATTGACTGTGAAAGTATATCTAATTGCATGATAAAACTATTTTTGGCTCTAGCTTACCCTTCTGTTGTTTGTTGTATGTCCTAAATGTGTGGTTTTTCCCTTTTGTGATGATCATCAATTTATTGGTGTGAGTAGATGTGAGAAACACCCGTGGTCAACAGGGAGGTGATGGTTCCGCTGCGTAGCCCACCTAGGCTGGATTCTTCTGTCATTGGGCCTTCTCTTAGGGCTAAGGCCCATGTACTACTTTATCTTTTAGTACATTATTAACTTCTGTCAAGTTTTGTTTTGCTGTTCGGTTTTGGCATCCTGGTATGTCTTGGATTCCTTGGAGGAACTTTTGGATAATTATGTGAAGTGAAGTCACACTTCAAATCTTCGCTCTTTATATTATTATGTGTAACGTTTTCATTTAATTAAGTTTAATAATTAAATGGGGCGTTACAAAAATAATAAGATATGATACATGATAGATATGTGATATATAAATATTGAAAAATGTATAATAATTCTTAAAAACATAATAAATATATGATTGTTATTGTGTGAATCCAAATTAAAACCACATGTACTAAAGTATTCAACATAAAAAATATAAATTATTGTCATCATAAAAATACAACTACAAGAAAACTTTTAAATAATGACCAATTTTAGTAACAAAAAATATGTTAGAGACCAATTTTCTAATTAGAAACAAATTATTTTAGTAGTCAAAATCTTGGTAGCAAATGTTAGTGACAAATTTAGAAACTAATTTATAATAAAAACTATTTTAGTTATCAATTTAAAGATCAATTATAATTCTTTGAACTATTTTAGTTGCCAATAATGTTTAGTTTATAAATTGGCACATAAATTGATCATTATAGTGACTAATTATTTTTTGTCACTAAAATTTGTCATTATTCAAATATTTTCTAATAGTTTACTACGACTTTGTAAATGAGATACTTAATTGATAATTATTGATAAAATATTCTAAAGTATCGGACACAGATACATGTCGGACACGAATACATGATCCAAATTGAAGTATCAGTGCATCATAGCGCACATGTCACATGCTATTATAATTATTTCGTAAAATCAATTAATTGCACTATATTGTGATATCAATTTTATTTATTATATTGAAAAATAAAATTATTATCGTATCACTTGGATTTACTACTTCATTATTTTAAGGTTAAATTACTCTTTTGGTCCCTCTATTTGTCATGAAATCTCATTATGGTCTTCAAGTTTTTCGTTGTCTCAATTTGGTCCTCATTTTCTTAAAAATGACTCAATTTGGTCATCACCATTAACTTTGACCAAACGGTGTAAAAGTCAACGCCACGTGTCAATTTCTGGTTTTTTAATTTTTTTAATTTTTTTAATTTTTTTTTATTTTTGACATGTGTCACTTCACAGTTCACGTGTCACTTCACAGTTGTGCCACGTGTTAAAGTGACTCAATATGGTCCCTATATTTGTTTTTATTTTCAATTTAGTCCCAATTTTTATAAAAATGAAGCAATATTGTCCTTCCTTAAATTGTTACTAAATTTACTTTTTTATAAATTTTATGGTGATATTCTTACTAAAATTAATGTTTTTATTAAATATTTCTATAAATATTTTAAATTAACTTTAAATTCTGTACAAAACATTAAACTTTGATTTTGTTTTGAACTTGAAATTTAGTTCCTAAACTTATGTGTGACAAGTTATTTGATTTTTAATTTTTACTAAGTTTGTATATACACTTGATGCCTTTATATATGATGACAAAATTGTTAACTTTTGAAATTAAGTTTGGGGTTTACCTTTGTTTAACAATAAAACTAAAAAAAAAATTATTTAAAAATATTTCTACAAATATTTAATAAAAACGTCAATTTTATTAAGAATATCATTATAAGTTGTATACAAAGATTAAATTAAGTCTCAATATAAGGAGGACAATATTGCTTCATTTTTACAAAAAATGGAACTAAATTGAAACTAAAAACAAATATATGGACCAAATTGAGTCACTTTGACACGTGACACAACTGTGAAGTGACATGTGTCAAAAATAAAAAAATTTTAAAAAAAAATTATAAATTAAAAAAAATATTAAAAAAGTTAGAAAAAACCAGAAATTGACACGTGGCGTTGACTTAACACCGTCTGGTCAAAGTTAACGGTGAGGACTAAATTGAGTCATTTATAAGAAAATGATGACCAAATTGAAACAACGAAAAACTTGAGGACCAAAATGAAATTTCATGACAAATAGAGAGACCAAAAGAGTAATTTAACCTTATTTTAATAATAACATTTACAACAATATAACCTTATTTTCATGATATTTCATTACATAATATTTTCACTACTTTATTATTTTAATATACAAAATAAAAGAAAAAATACAACCCGTGTCAGTATATAAAGTATATGTCTTATAAAACACATTTATTAGATTATGCTTATGTCACTAAATATGAGATTTTAGATTTTGAAATAAAATCATGTGTGATAAAAAAATTGATTTCTAAATTCTAGAAACTTTAAATTTAAATAAAATAATTATTCACTTGTTAGTTTCATAAAATTTGTAGAGTAAAATAAAAATCATCCTTGCACCATCATCACTTTAGCATCTTTAATTAATAACTCATTCCCGAGTTCTTAAAATATTCTCTGCAAATATTTTTCATGCCATATCTGAAGTTATTTTTTCCACTTTTCACTCCAGTAGTAAACTCTTTATATACCCAACTTTCTTTTTAAGTTTTGTTGTTTGCGAAAAAGGAAAAGTTTAACTTAAAATATTCATTAGAAATAGAATTTATAACGTCCAACTCAAATCACAAACACAAGTAAACACAATTTTAAGATGCCCCAAAAAATTACTCTTACAGTCTTCTCACCTTCACATTTTCTTTTTAAATTTAAGATTGGACTTAGTTTTTTTAAAACATTATCTAATTAAAATATATAATATAAATATTCAAAAATTGTATCATACTAAAAATGGTTTAGAAAAAAGTTATGCTTTTTTTAAATTTTAAAATAAAACATACTTCTTCTTTTTTATTTACATAAACTCAATTGAATCTAATCCGTCATTAACAGAGTATATTCAGTTCGTATTCACTAAAAAATAAATAGCCCATTCAACTCACCCCAACCCAACCCAACCCAACCCTACCCAACCCACCCTCCAGGTGTTTGACGAAATGCTTAGTTAAGTATTCTATATTATAGCTCCACGGGAAACTTTTAAAGAATTGGAAAATATATTACTTGGGTTGCCAAATTGTTGAATTGAGAGTGAATAACTTGTGCGAATGTTGCAAAAATCTGCAAATAAGTGCAATGATAGTTGTAGCTATATTACATGTACAAATACTTGGTAAAAACACATTTTATCTTAGGAATAATTGATAGCAGCACCTATATGTTATCTCTGTTATCCTAAGAAGAAATCTTAAATACTCAGTGGACTACATGAACAAGTCCAACAAGAGGTTCTTCATTATGTACCAAAAAAAGATCCATCATTGAAGATGGAAAATGCAAAAGGAAGAGATGTTGTAGAAGATGATCACTATTGTCCCTCAAACTCACAATTACAATCTCACCAGTGACCCTGTAAGAAATGTTGTAGAAGAGTAACAAAAGAAATGAACAAAATGCCTGTGAGAAAAACAAACTCAGCTCAGCTTTTTCTTCTCCAGAATCCAGTTGTGGACTCTGCTAACATACTTCTCCTTTATTTTCACATGTAAAAAGCACAGTTTTCTGTAACCCTTCAAAATATACATGTCTATGTATTCTTCATATCTTTCATAGATTGCTGGTACTGTAAGAACAATAAAAAGACCTGCCACATAACCAAACCACAAAAACAAAGTTATTTCCATTCCAAGATCATATTAGACATAATTATGAACTTCAACATTTTTACTATACTGGCAACAAAGTTATTTCCATTCACTCACTACTTCATTTTCAAAAACTGGAGATCAATGAATAGCGAGTTAAATCTATCTTTTGATCACATGATGCTCAGAAACTTACTGGTATATGCCAGGGTAAGGAAATCAGTGAAGCCACCAATAATAGAAATTAGCCAGAGGTATGCAGCTACTTTCAGGAACAGCTTTGAGTCTTTACCAAGAGCAATATCTTGAGAAACTGATAACAAATCATTAACTCTTGTGCGGATAAAATCTGTCACTTCGTTTGCTAATTCCTCTGACAGATGCAACTGTGGTAGAGGTGGTGCAGGTCTGTCAAAAGAAAAATAACAGTTCAATCTGCTTTTATACCTTCTGTCTAAACACCATATGCAATTTACCACTTCTGAAAAACGCAAATTAAATAGAATTTGGATTATCTACCGAGCTTAAAGTATTGTCTCTATGCCGAGCCTTCAAAATACACCTAAGGACACTGATTTTAATGTTTTAAAACACTAACATTAGTGTATTTTGAACACAAAGACGATCACCACCAAAAAACTAGCATACATGTTATACCATTTCAACAACTAAACCATACCAACATTTATCTTTCAAATGCCTCGAATCATATAAATTAAAAAGAATACTTTGAAGACAAACTAATTCCAGAACAAATAATCAGAACTTGAGGAATCAATGATCTAAAAAATGCTTGTACATTCTATGACATTTCAGAGTTTAGAAAAGCACACACAAGAAGATCCAAGTGAAGAACATTCAGAAAGATAATTTGCGGAACTGTTACCTGTTGAGAATCGCAGCTGACTTGGCCCAAAGGAAAAGAATGACAATGAGGAGAAGGAAAACATTGGAAACAAGAGACAGAAGAGTATAACCAGATCTTTCAAACACAATCCAAACAGCTAGTGTCACCAACAATATCCCCATCGTTTGGTTCTTCCGTCTCCACAGTATTAAATCTGCAACTGCATTGAACCAAACATGGCATTGATTCAGCAAAGATTCAAAGATCATGATCAATTGTTCTTCTGGTCCTCACCCTTTTCCCATTGGAACCAAAAGCAAACAAACATAAATCTATGCCACTGTTGAATCAAATAGTACCGAAATGAACATAAACAAACAACACCAAAGATTGAGTATTAAAATAACACTGATCAACGCAAATCAGCAATAAAGACATTGAATAAAAAAAACTAATCAGAAAAGAAAATTTCATACCTTGACCCCCACCAAGGATCTCATGGAGAGTTCTTTGCCGGTTGAACAATCGATCTGAGGAACCCATTTGGGGGAGAAGCCAAAGTGAGAAACTTGAACCCAGCAAGGGATCTGTCACAAAAAAAGGAGAGAACTTTTAGATGATCCACTGAAAAGAAAAAGCAGTGAACATCAACTATGTCTAACTTTTATAGTTTTATTCAATTTTTGACCTCACTTTTTTGAATTGTATTGTTAGAGTGGACCCAAAATTATGTGTTTTGTAAGGATGATGGGAATTAGAAGCTGGGGCTGGATGTCTCAGATTACAGCCTAAAAGTGAAGTTCCGTTCTTTGCTTTTCACTCTCACAGAACAGTGCTCCACTACTTCCTACTCCACCCCAATCCCCAACACAACAACACAACACAAAAAAACAATAAATAAAAGAAGAAAACAAAGGATGATGGGTGTTGTGTTGATCTCATTCACTTTCCACTCTAAGCTATCAAATTTACCATCTTCCTTCTTCACCACCCACCCAATCCATCCATTTCAAACAAACCATTCTGTTGTCCTGCTCAGTGTAGTTTCTCTCTCTCATGTGATGCATATAAACTGATTCTTAGATTACCCACTTGGAGTAGGTGAATTGTGAATCCATCAATTTCATCTAAAACCATTAACCTTATTTTTAGTCTTCTATTGACGCTTTCTCTAAAAGCACTTAGGCTCTTCTCGCATCGACCAATACTTTAAGGCTGTATTCTTTTCTTTCGGCTGGAATGATTTCAGGAAAATAAAAGAAGAAACCGGAAGAATTATAGAATGAAATTGATGTTTTTTTTTAATTTATTTTAGAAATGATTTTAGAGTTGAGATTAATAAATGAAGTTTATAAATTATATAAAATTATATATAAATAATTTATAATTATTTTTATAAATTTTATATAGTGATTGAAATTATAAAAAATAGTTAAAAGATAATAATATAATATATTTCATATGAAAATAAATTTAAATGTAAGGTAAAAATTAACTAAATATTATAAGGATAACATGAGAAAAAATAAATATAAAAAAAAAATTAATCATTTAACATTCATCACCTTTCAACTAAAAAAACAATATTTACTACAAATTTTACTAATATTTTTTCTTATTCCTTTCTATCACCAAATAATGAATAAGACTATCATCCTTTAATATTCACTCCACATTTTTATTAAATATATTGAATAGTGAATCCATCCAAAAATACATAATTTAAATAAAGCAAATAGTTACATAGTTAATTCTATTCAATATAAAATAATTTCAAATTAAACTTGTAACATAAAAATAACTTTCTAATTTTTTACCAATAAAAAGTATTTCGTATCATTATAATTTTAATAATATTGATTACGTACAAATAATAAATGATTTATGACATTATGCAAATAAATGTCTAGTAACGTCAAAATGAATTAACTCTAACTTGATTCGGTTTTAAGTGAATAAAAAAAATTATAATTCAATTTATCAAGTGGATTGACTTGAAAAATGTTTTATTATTTCAATTTATTTTATATTATCACGATATAATTGAATTGACTAAATTCATTTTGGTACATAAAATTAAATGTAAATATATATTTTAAAACAAATAAATTAAGGCTCCAAACTAAAAAATATTATTAAAAACATTATAATTTTTAAAGTTTTAATTATCAACCTACATAATAAAATTAAATAGTTATATTAAAAAACTTATAAAAATTAGTAAAAAATATATATATAAAAGTCAACTTATACTTAATATAAGTTGAATTAGAATTAAATGAGTCCTGTTTAATTTAATTCACATTTTAAAAATTAATGTTTTTTTCGATCTAATCTTATTCTGGTGATGAATTATGTTGACTAACATATTTAAACTCATTTTGATATATCATATGTGTTGATATTTTTAATATATCAGTAATTTCTATTCTTTATTTTAAATACTTTTAATAATTAAAGAGGACTCATGCAGGTGTAGGGTTAAAAGTAGTTTTCAGTATTGACGTTTAATAATTGTCATCTCACCCAAAATGTTTACGTTATTAAATATGTATGAAAATATGGTTAATTTTGGAAAAAAGAAAATGAATCTGATAGTGTAATTCTCAAGGAGTTGAATTTTAACTAGTTTTGAACCATACTTTAACACTATTGAATATTTCAATTACTTTCTGATATTACGTGTCTGACAAATCTAACTTTGCCCATAAATGAATGATAATATTATTCATTCATTTATTAATCACTAGTAAGATTAAATTAATTATTTATATGTTTAATTAAATATATGTGACAGTCAATAATCGAAATTACAGTTACCGTTTTTTAGACACATTTCTTTATTTGTCATCTAATAAAATTTAAAGTAATAGTTTTATATTATGATAAAGTATATGAGTACAGTACATGTAAACAGTGGCGGATCTTGGCAAAAATTTATGGGAGAGCCAAAATAATATACTCAATTTATATATTTAAGATTTTTGTCATTAATTTAGGAAAAAGTAATACATAATTTAATATAGTTATAATTATAACAGAAAATACATATATCTAAATAATATTATCATTCGTTTTTTTATATTCTTGAACTTATTAAATAATTGAATCATAACTATATTTTTTAGCTTTTTTTTCCAATGTAAATAACCATATTATTTGCAAAATATTGATTTTCCATTTTACTAATATGCACATATCGATTCAGAAGTCATCACAAGTTTTTGTTCTCATCTTCACTTCTTTTTTATCAATTTTAAAAAATAAATTTATTCTTTAATTTTTTTTATCGCTATACCTGTCTATAAAACAAGTTTAAGACTAAAAAAATAATTTATTATAATTTAATCAAAAATTGAGAGACATAATTACTACAAATAACTATGATAATCAAGTTACACTTAAAAGTCCTCTATAAAAAATCACATAATATATTATTTGCTTTCCTCTTTTCATAAAAAAATGAATATACAAAAGGGTAATGAGATAAAAAAAAAATATGACTAAATATTAAACAAGTGTTGCACTACCAAGTGAAACAAGAGAAATTTTTTTTCCTTGAAGAATAAGAGAAGATATGAAAAAGATGCAGACAAAAGTAATGACGTTTCTGTTTAACTTTTTCTTTTCAATAACAAAAGAAATCAGATAAGAGTAAGAAACGAGTACAAGACGTGAAAAAGCACAAAAAACAATATGAAAAAAGATAAAATTATCTTAACAATTTTTTTTATTATATTTAATTTTATATTGTACTATTTATTAAAATTAAATTATGTACTTCATAAAAAAATAAAAAAATATCTAATTTATTTTTTATTAATTTTTGATATATTACTGTCTAATTTAAAATAATACACATAATTTAAAATATTTAAAAATATATAATTTAAGAAAATTTAAACACATAAAACTTAAAAAAAAAAAAAAAGTTGGGGGGACCATGGCCCCCGCCTGCTCCAACGTGGCTCCGCCACTACATGTAAAAATGTTGGTTTAAGTTTTCATCTTTACAAAAATTTAAATCAATATCTAATTTTAATACTCATTATAAAATAGATTAATAACACTTATTTTACATATTTTAAGAGTTTGTTTTTAAATATATATGTTTAAATTATAAGTATTATTACAACACTTACATAATTACTTAGCATCACTGCCTAGTATTAAACATAAAAAGATAGACATAAATAATTAATTAGTGTTATAAAATATTAGAAATTAAAAATAATGGTTTTTAATTTTAAAAGGATGAAAAATACAGAGTTCTTTTAGAAGAATGAAAACGTAAATATTTAAATAATTTTGTAATAACGTATTATATATATACATATATATTATAACACTAATTTATTTTTGAGTATATCTATAAAATCCAATTAATTATATTTACAAAATTGTTAATCACATGTCAGCCATAGGTGGATGTAGAATTTCTCGATACTCATTTTCATTAAAATAAACCTATTTTGCTTTTTCTTTTTCTTCCTGGGTTATTTGGTCAAAAAAAGGGAAATTATAAACGAAAATGAAAACAAAAACCTTACGTAAGGTGCAGATGTCTAATCAGTCTTTTTGGACTTTTCACCAAATCCAACCGAAAGTTGATGCCGTGAAAAACAATTGACGCCAATTTAGTAGATGACTTCGAGTTTTTCTTGCGCCCATGCTTTCCTTAGATCAGATGTCACATACTAAATAGAGAAAAAGGAAAAAGAATATTTGAAAAATGAAATTATTTGTTATAATAGAAGATTTATTGATCAAATTAAAATAGTGATGACTCCATAACTTTTAAGAGACTATAAAAACTCTTTCTAGGAGAATCGTTAGGAGTACAACTAAATACGAGATCTCTTCCACACTCGTTTCTTTAAATTTGTTTACCATTTTTTGTGTGTTTAGTGTCTAATCTTGTGTGTTTGTTTTGTAGGATTGTTTGTGACATCTCTTTTTTTGAAGTTGTCATCTTCTAGAGAGGAATGAAAGGTACATGAATGTGTTTGGATTTAAAAATAAATTTGAGAGAAAAATGAGGTGAAATTGAAATTGTTTGAATTAAAGAAAAAATGGTATAATTTAAATATATTTGAAATAAAAATTTATGAAAATTTGCGTATGATGTGATAAGTATCATAAATTAAAAAATATTTTAATAAATAAAATTAGGTAATTATTATTTTACCCTAATAATAATAATATTGTTAATTTTAATTTTTATTATTAAGATATAAATTAATTTATATTATTATTATTATTATTATTATTAATATTATGAATTAACATATTTATTTATTTATTATTATTATTATTATTAATTAACATGTTATAATTATTCTTTTTCTTATTAAACATATTAAATGCCACGAAGGGTTTCTTTTTCTTGAAATCTATGCCTTAAATAAAACGATATATATATA
>Ga0214545_1010175_pt1 | contig 13817 bp, 6 predicted proteins | sample CNSS4metaG_FD_160064 | JGI IMG/M metagenome (GOLD analysis project Ga0214545, IMG submission 160064) | Root nodule microbial communities from cowpea collected in UCLA plant growth center, Los Angeles, California, USA - CNSS4 | ecosystem: Host-associated > Plants > Roots > Nodule | place: USA... | reverse complement strand
TCCTAAGTCACAAACTATCTCCTAAATGATTTACCAAAAATCACTACCTAAAACCAAGACTAGTCTACAAAATTGACCCTTTTGTGTATGCATGTACTAAGCTAACCTATGGAATTTTAATCTAACTATCCTAACATGTTTCTAATGGCAAAATATGAATAGAAAACAGCTCACACTGCTAAAACTTACTACAACTCAAAATCTAGCTACCTAAGACATAATATTAGCACTAAACTATGCTAAAACTCCAAAAATTTAGGGCTGAAATAAACTACTGCATAAAACTTTTATCAACACTCTTGGACAACTTTCAATTTCAAAAACAAATGTGGAGAAGTCATCACAAAACAAAATTTGGAGGGCTATTCAAATCTGCCTACAGAAAACACAAAAATCAACTACAAATTGGTCAAAATGAGCTTAGGACTATCCAATCAGCAAAGGAAATGTTGAGGAACGATGCAAAAACAATGTATTGAGTATATGAAAGACGAAAACTAAGCTAAAAGTGTGGAATATCAAGGAAAACGAAAACTGAGGCGGAGACTAACTTGTATGGCTAGTTTATGAATCTCTAGTCTAGTTAAATACCTAACTTCATTATTTTTTCATTCAATTAGTGTGACTAAGTTGTGTGGCCTATTTTTATGCAGAAAAAGTAAACCAAGGACAAAAAAACTAACAAAAACAAAGAAAGAATGCAGTAACTTGGCTGAAAAAGTTGACCAAGAGTTGACTTTTTGCCTTTTTCCTCTAATCTGAAATCTATTATGCGAAACTTGTATAAACAGGACCAGGGACCTACTCAACAAAGTTAAAATGACTCAGGGATCCTAAGGAACAACTCAAAACTGAAATCCTACCTAAAACTCAAAATTTCACTACCTAAAACCTCTAAAAACACTTAAAGATAGGCTAAAACTAAGTTTATGCTAAAGCACTGTAGAACAACCACTAAACTACCTAGACAAGGTTAAAATGACTTAAGAAAACCTAATTCTAAGTCACAAACTATCTCCTAAATGATTTTCCAAAAATCAGTACCTAAAACCAAGACTACTATACAAATTTGTCCCTTTTGTGTATGCATGTACTAAGCTAACCTATGGAAGTTTAATCTAACAATCCTAGCATGTTTCTAATGGAAAAATATGAATAGAAAACAGCTCACACTGCTAAAACTTAGTACAGCTCAAAATCTAGCTACCTAAGACCTAATATTAGCACTAAACTATGCTAAAACTCCAAAAATTTAGAGCCGAAATAAACTACTGCATAAAACTTTTATCAACGCCCTTGGACAACTTTTAATTACCCAAAGAAATGCGGAGAAGACATCCAAAAACAAAATTTGGAGGGAAATTCAAATCTGCCTATAGAAAACACAAAAATACACTATAAATTGGTCTAAATGAGCTTAGGACTATCCAATCAACAAAGGAAATGTTGAGGAATGATGCAAATACAATGTATTTAGTATATGAAAGATGAAAACTAACTTAAAAGTGAGCAATATCAGGGAAAACGAAAATTGCGGCGGAGACTAACTTGTATGACTAGTTTATGAATCTCTAGTCTAGTTAAATACCTAACTTCATTATTTTTTCATTCAATTAGTGTGACTAAGTTGTGTGGCCTATTTTTATGCAGAAAAAGTAAACCAAGGACAAAAAAACTAACAAAAACAAAGAAAGAATGCAGTAACTTGGCTGAAAAAGTTGACCAAGAGTTGACTTTTTGCCTTTTTCCTCTAATCTGAAATCTATTATGCGAAACTTGTATAAACAGGACCAGGGACCTACTCAACAAAGTTAAAATGACTCAGGGATCCTAAGGAACAACTCAAAACTGAAATCCTACCTAAAACTCAAAATTTCACTACCTAAAACCTCTAAAAACACTTAAAGATAGGCTAAAACTAAGTTTATGCTAAAGCACTGTAGAACAACCACTAAACTACCTAGACAAGGTTAAAATGACTTAAGAAAACCTAATTCTAAGTCACAAACTATCTCCTAAATGATTTTCCAAAAATCAGTACCTAAAACCAAGACTACTATACAAATTTGTCCCTTTTGTGTATGCATGTACTAAGCTAACCTATGGAAGTTTAATCTAACAATCCTAGCATGTTTCTAATGGAAAAATATGAATAGAAAACAGCTCACACTGCTAAAACTTAGTACAGCTCAAAATCTAGCTACCTAAGACCTAATATTAGCACTAAACTATGCTAAAACTCCAAAAATTTAGAGCCGAAATAAACTACTGCATAAAACTTTTATCAACGCCCTTGGACAACTTTTAATTACCCAAAGAAATGCGGAGAAGACATCCAAAAACAAAATTTGGAGGGAAATTCAAATCTGCCTATAGAAAACACAAAAATACACTATAAATTGGTCTAAATGAGCTTAGGACTATCCAATCAACAAAGGAAATGTTGAGGAATGATGCAAATACAATGTATTTAGTATATGAAAGATGAAAACTAACTTAAAAGTGAGCAATATCAGGGAAAACGAAAATTGCGGCGGAGACTAACTTGTATGACTAGTTTATGAATCTCTAGTCTAGTTAAATACCTAACTTCATTATTTTTTCATTCAATTAGTGTGACTAAGTTGTGTGGCCTATTTTTATGCAGAAAAAGTAAACCAAGGACAAAAAAACTAACAAAAATAAAGAAAGAATGTAGTAACTTGGCTGATAAGTTGAAAACTGACCAAGAGTTGACTTTTTGCCTTTTTCCTCTAATCTGAAATCTATTATGCGAAATGGTATGAACAGGACCAAGGACCTACTCAACAAAGTTAAAATGACTCAGGGATCCTAAGGAACAACTCAACACTGAAATCCTACCTAAAACTCAAAATTTCCCTACCTAAAACCTCTAAAAAAACCTTAAAGATAGGCTAAAACTACGTTTATGCTAAAGCACGGGTAGAACTACCACTAAATTACCTAGACAAGGTTAAAATGACTTAAGAAAACTTAATCCTAAGTCACAAACTATCTCCTAAACGATTTACCAAAAATCACTACCTAAAACCAAGACTAGTCTACAAAATTGACCCTTTTGTGTATGCATGTACTAAGCTAACCTATGGAAGTTTAATCTAACTATCCTAACATGTTTCTAATGGCAAAATAAGAATAGAAAACAACTCACACTGCCAAAACTTACTTCAGCTCAAAATCTAGATACCTAAGACGTAATATTAGCAATAAACTATGCTAAAACTCCAAAAATTTAGAGCTGATATAAACTACTGCATAAAACTTTCATCAACACCCTTGGACAACTTTTAATTACCAAAAGAAATGTGGAGAAGACATCACAAAACAAAATTTGGAGGGAAATTCAAATCTGCCTACAGAAAACACAAAAACCAACTACACATTGGTCAAAATGAGCTTAAGACTATCCAATCAGCAAAGGAAATGTTGAGGAATGATGCAAAAACAATGTATTTAGTATATGAAAGATGAAAACTAAGCTAAAAGTGAGCAATATGAAGGAAAACGAAAACTGAGGTTGAGACTAACTTGTATGGCTAGTTTAGGAATCTCTAGTCTAGTTAAATACCTAACTTCATTATTTTTTCATTCAATTCGTGTGACTAAGTTGTGTGGCCTATTTTTATGCAGAAAAAGTAAACCAAGGACAGAAAAACTAACAAAAACAAAGAAAGAATGCAGTAACTTGGTTGAAAAGTTGACCAAGAGTTGACTTTTTGCCTTTTTCCTCTAATCTGAAATCTATTATGCGAAACTGGTATAAACTGGACCAAGGACCTACTCAACAAAGTTAAAATGACCCAGGGATCCTAAGGAACAACTCAAAACTGAAATCCTACCTAAAACTCAAAATTTCACTACCTAAAACCTCTAAAAACACCTTAAAGATAGGCTAAAACTAAGTTTATGCTAAAGCACGGGTAGAACTACCACTAAACTACCTAGACAAGGTTAAAATGACTTAAGAAAACTTAATCCTAAGTCACAAACTATCTCCTAAATGATTTACCAAAAATCACTACCTAAAACCAAGACTAGTCTACAAAATTGACCCTTTTGTGTATGCATGTACTAAGCTAACCTATGGAAGCTTAATCTAACTATACTAACATGTTTCTAACGGCAAAATATGAATAGAAAACAACTCACACTGCTAAAACATACTACAGCTTAAAATCTAGTTACCTAAGACCTAATATTAGTACTAAACTATGCTAAAACACCAAAAATTTAGAGTTGAAATAAACTACTGCATATAACTTTTATCAATGCCCCTGGACAACTTTTAATTACCAAAAGAAATGTGGAGAAGACATCACAAAACAAAATTTGGAGGGAAGTTCAAATCTCCCTACAGAAAACACAAAAATCAACTACAAATTGGTCAAAATGAGCTTAAGACTATCCAATCAGCAAAGGAAGTGTTGAGGAATGATGCAAAAACAATGTATTTAGTATATGAAAGATGAAAACTAAGCTAAAAGTGAGCAATATCAAGGAAAACGAAAACTGAGGCGGAGACCAACTTGTATGGCTAGTTTATGAATCTCTAGTCTAGTTAAATACCTAACTTCATTATTTTTTCATTCAATTAGTGTGACTAAGTTGTGTGGCCTATTTTTATGCAGAAAAAGTAAACCAAGGACAGAAAAACTAACAAAAACAAAGAAAGAATGCAGTAACTTGGCTGAAAAGTTGACCAAGAGTTGACTTTTTGCCTTTTTCCTCTAATTTGAAATCTATTATGCGAAACTGTTATAAACAAGACCAAGGACCTACTCAACAAAGTTAAAATGACTCAAGGATCCTAAGGAACAAGTCAAAACTGAAATCCTACCTAAAACTCAAAATTTCACTACCTAAAACCTCTAAAAACACCTAAAAGATAGGCTAAAACTAAGTTTATGCTAAAGCACGGGTAGAACTACCACTAAACTACCAAGACAAGGTTAAAATAACTTAAGAAAACTTAATCCTAAGTCACAAACTATCTCCTAAATGATTTACCTAAAATCACTACCTAAAACCAAGACTAGTCTACAAAGTTGACCCTTTTGTGTATGCATGTGCTAAGTAACCTCTCGAAGTGTAATCTAACTATCCTAACATGTTTCTAACGGAAAAATATGAATAGAAAACAGCTCACACTGCTAAATCTTACTACAGCTCAAAATCTAGCTACTTAAGACCTAATATTGGTACTAAACTATGCTAAAACTCAACAAATTTAGAGCTGAAATAAACTATTGCATAAAACTTTTATCAACACCCTTGGACAACTTTTAATTACCAAAAGACATGTGGAGAAGACATCACAAAACAAAATTTGGAGGGAAATTCAAATCTGCCTACAGAAAACATAAAAATCAACTACAAATTGTTCAAAATGAGCTTAAGACTATCCAACCAGCAAAGGAAATGTTGAGGAATGATGCAAAAACGATGAATTTAGTATATGAAAGATGAAAACTAAGCTAAAAGTGAGCAATATCAAGGAAAACGAAAACTGAGGCGGAGACCAACTTGTATGGCTAGTTTATGAATCTCTGGTCTAATTAAATACCTAACTTCATTATTTTTTCATTCAATTAGTGTGACTAAGTTGTGTGGCCTATTTTTGTGCAGAAAAAGTAAACCAAGGGCAGAAAAACTAACAAAAACAAAGAAAGAATGCAGTAACTTGGCTGAAAAGTTGACCAAGAGTTGACCAAGAGTGGACTTTTTGCCTTTTTCCTCTAATCTGAAATCTATTATGCGAAAGTGGTATAAACAAGACCAAGGACCTACTCAACAGAGTTAAAATGACTCAGCGATCCTAAGGAACAACTTAAAGCTGAAATCCTACCTAAAACTCAAAATTTCACTACCTAAAACCTCTAAAAACACCTAAAAGATAGGCTAAAACTAAGTTTATGCTAAAGCACGGGTAGAACTAGCACTAAACTACCTAGACAAGGTTAAAATGACATAAGAAAACTGAATCCTAAGTCACAAACTATCTCGTAAATGAATTACCAAAAATCATTACCTAAAACAAAGACTACTCTACAAAATTGACCCTTTTGTGTATGCATGTACTAAGCTAACCTATGGATGTTTAATCTAACTATCCTAACATGTTTCTAATGGCAAAATATGAATAGAAAACAGCTCACACTGCTAAAACTTACTACAACTCAAAATCTAGCTACCTAAGACCTAATATTAGCACTAAACTATGCTAAAACTTCAAAAATTTAGAGCTGAAATAAACTACTGCATAAAACTTTTATCAACACCCTTGAAAACTTTTAATTACCACAAGAAATGTGGAGAACACACCACAAAACAAAATGTGGAGGGAAATTCAAATCTACCTACAGAAAACACAAAAATCAACTACAAATTGGTCAAAATGAACTTAAGACTATCCAATCAGCAAAGGAAATGTTGAGGAATGATGCAAAAACAATGTATTTAGTATATGAAAGATGAAAACTAAGATAAAAGTGAGCAATTTCAAGGAAAACTATAACTGAGGCGGAAACTAACTTGTATGGCTAGTTTATGAATCTCTAGTCTAGTTAAATACCTAACTTCATTATTTTTTCATTCAATTAGTGTGACTAAGTTGTATGGCCTATTTTTATGCAGAAAAAGTAAACCAAGGACAGAAAAACTAACAAAAACAAAGAAAGAATGCAGTAACTTGGCTGAAAAGTTGACCAAGAGTTGACCAAGAGTGGACTTTTTGCCTTTTTGCTCTAATCTGAAATCTATTATGCGAAAGTGGTATAAACAGGACCAAAGACCTATTGAACAAAGTTAAAATGCTCAGGTATCCTAAGGAACAACCCAAAACTGAAATCCAACCTAAAACTCAAAATTTCACTACCTAAAACCTCTAAAAACAAGTTAAAGATAGGCTAAAACTAAGTTTATGCTAAAGCACGGGTAGAACTACCACAAAAATACCTAGACAAGGTTAAAATGACTTAAGAAAACGTAATCCTAAGTCACAAACTATCTCTTAAAGTATTTACCAAAAATCACTACCTAAAACCAAGACTCCTCTACAAAATTGACCCTTTTGTGTATGCATGTACTAAACTAACCTCTGGAAGTTTAATCTAACTATCCTAACATGTTTCTAATGGCAAAATATGAATAGAAAACAACTCACACTGCTAAAACTTACTACAGCTTAAAATCTAGCTACCAAAGACCTAATATTAGCACTAAACTATGCTAAAACTCCAAATATTTACAGCTGAAATAAACTACTGCATAAAACTTTTATCAACACACTTCGACAACTTTTAATTACCAAAAGAAATGTGGAGAAGACATCACAAAACAAAATTTGGAGGGAAATTCAAATCTGCCTACAGAAAACACAAAATCAACTACAAATTGGTCAAAATGAGCTTAAGACTATCCAATCAGCAAAGGAAATGTCGAGGAATGATGCAAAAACAATGTATTTAGTTTATGAAAGATGAAAACTAAGCTAAAAGTGAGCAATATCAAGGAAAACAAAAACTGAGGCGGAAACTAACTTGTATGGCTAGTTTATGAATCTCTAGTCTAGTTAAATACCTAACTTCATTATTTTTTTCATTCAATTAGTGTGACTAAGTTGTGTGGCCTATTTTTTCGCAGAGAAAGTAAACCAAGGACAGAAAAACTAACAAAAACAAAGAATGAATGCAGTAACTTGGCTGAAAAGTTGACCAAGAGTAGCCCAAGAGTTGTGTTTTTGCCTTTTTCCTCTAATTTGAAATCTATTACGCGAAACTGGTATAAACAGGACCAAGGACCTACTCAACAAAGTTAAAATGACTCAGGGATCCTAAGGAACAACTGAAAACTGAAATCCTACCTAAAACTCAAAATTTCACTACCTAAAACCTCTAAAAACACGTTAAAGATAGGCTAAAACAAAGTTTCTGCTAAAGCACGGGTAGAACTAGCACTAAACTATCTAGACAAAGTTAAAATGACTTAAGAAAACTCAATCCTAAGTCACAAACTATCTCCTAAATGATTTACCAAAAATCACTACCTAAAACCAAGAATAGTCTACAAAATTAACCCTTTTGTGTATGCATGTACTAACCTAACCTATGGAAGTTTAATCTAACTATCCTAACATGTTTCTAATGGCAAAATATGAATAGAAAACAGCTCAAACTGCTAAAACTTACTACAACTCAAAATCTAGCTACCTAAGACCTAATATTAGCACTAAACTATGCTAAAACTCCAAAAATTTAGAGCTGAAATAAACTACTGCATAAAACTTTTATCAACACCCTTGAAAACTTTTAATTACCAAAAGAAATATGGAGAAGACATCACAAAACAAAATTTGGAGGGAAATTCAAATCTGCCTACAGAAAACACAAAAATCAACTACAAATTGCTCAAAATGAGCTTAAGACTATACAATCAGCAAAGGAAATGTCGAGGAATGATGCAAACATAATGTATTTAGTTTATGAAAGATTAAAACTAAGCTAAAAGTGAGCAATATCAAGGAAAACGAAAATTGAGGCGGAAACTAACTTGTATGGCTAGTTTATGAATCTCTAGTCTAGTTAAATACCTAACTTCATTATTTTTTTCATTCAATTAGTGTGACTAAGTTGTGTGGCCTATTTTTTCGCAGAAAAAGTAAACCAAGGACAGAAAAACTAACAAAAACAAAGAAAGAATGCAGTAACTTGGCTGAAAAGTTGACCAAGAGTTGCCCAAGAGTTGACTTTTTGCCTTTTGAAATCTATTATGCGAAACTGGTATAAATAGGACCAAGGACCTACTCAACAAAGTTAAAATGACTCAGGGATCCTAAGGAACAACTGAAAACTGAAATCCTACCTAAAACTCAAAATTTCACTACCTAAAACCTCTAAAAACACGTTAAAGATAGGCTAAAACAAAGTTTCTGCTAAAGCACGGGTAGAACTACCACTAAACTACCAAGACAAAGTTAAAATGACTTAAGAAAACTCAATCCTAAGTCACAAACTATCTCCTAAATGATTTACCAAAAATCACTACCTAAAACCAAGACTAGTCTACAAAATTAACCCTTTTGTGAATGCATGTACTAACCTAACCTATGGAAGTTTAATCTAACTATCCTAACATGTTTCTAATGGAAAAATATGAATAGAAAACAGGTCACACTGCTAAAACTTACTACAACTCAAAATCTAACTACCTAAGACCCAATATTAGCACTAAACTATGCTAAAACTCAAAAAATTTAGATCTGAAATAAACTACTGCATAAAACTTTTAACAACACTCTTGGAAAACTTTTAATTACCGAAAGAAATGTGGAGAAGACATCACAAAATTACATTTGGAGGGAAATTCAAATCTGCCTACAGAAAACACAAAAATCAACTATAAATTGGTCAAAATGAGCTTAAGACTATCCAATCAGCAAAGGAAATGTTGAGGAATGATGCAAAAACAATGTATTTAGTATATGAAAGATGAAAACTAAGATAAAAGATAGCAATATCAAGGAAAACTATAACTGAGGCGGAAACTCACTTGTAGGGCTAGTTTATGAATTTCCAGTCTAGTTAAATACCTAACTTCATTATTTTTTCATTCAATTAGTGTGACTAAGTTGTGTGGCCTATTTTTATGCAGAAAAAGTAAACCAAGGACAGCAAAACTAACAAAAACAAAAAAAGAATGCAGTAACTTGGCTGAAAAGTTGAAAAGTTGACCAAGAGTTGACTTTTTGCCTTTTTCCTCGAATCTGAAATCTATTACGCGAAACTAGTATAAATAGGAACAAGGAACTACTCCACAAAGTTAAAATGACTTAGGGATCCTCAAGAACAAATCAAAACAAAAATTTTAGCTAAAACTCAAAATTTCACTACATAAAACCTTTAAAAACACCTAAAAGATAGGCTAAAACTAAGTTTATGCTAAAGCACGGGTAGAACTACCACTAAACTACCTAGACAAGGTTAAAATGACTTAAGAAAACTGAATCCTAAATCACAAACTATCTCCTAAATGAATTACCAAAAATCATTACCTAAAACCAAGATTACTCTATAAAATTGACCCTTTTGTGTATGCATGTACTAAGCTAACCTATGGAAGTTTAATCTTACTATCCTAATATGTTTCTAATGGCAAAATATGAATAGAAAACAGCTCACACTGCTAAAACTTACTACAGCTCAAAATCTAGCTACCTAAGACCTAATATTAGCACTAAACTATGCTAAAACTTGAAAAATTTAGAGCTGAAAGAAACTACTGCATAAAATGATGCAAAAACAATGAATTTAGTATATGAAAGATGAAAACTAAGCTAAAAGTGAGCAATATCAAGGAAAAAGAAAACTGAGGCGGAAACTAACTTGTATGGCTAGTTTATGAATCTCTAGTATAGTTAAATACCTAACTTCGTTATTTTTTCATTCAATTACTGTGACTAAGTTGTGTGGCCTTTTTTTAAGCAGAAAAAGTAAACCAAGGACAGAAAAACTAACAAAAACAAAAAAAGAATGCAGTAACTTAGCTAAAAAGTTGAAAAGTTTACCAAAAGTTGACTTTTTGCCTTTTTCCTCTAATCTGAAATCTATTACGCGAAACTGGTATAAACAGGAACAAGGACCTACTCAACAAAGTTAAAATGACTTAGGGATCCTCAGGAAGAACTCAAAACAAAAATCTTAGCTAAAACTCAAAATTTCACTACCTAAAACCTCTAAAAACACCTTAAAGATAGGCTAAAACTAAGTTTATGCTAAAGCACGGGTAGAACTACCACAAAACTACCTAGAGAAGGTTAAAATGACTTAAGAAAACTTAATTGTAAGTCACAAACTATCTCCTAAATTATTTAACAAAAATCACTACCTAAAACCAAGACTAGTCTACAAAATTGACCCTTTTGTGTATGCATATACTAAGCTAACCTCTGGAAGTTTAATCTAACTATGCTAACATGTTTATAATGGCAAATAATGAATAGAAAACAGCTCACACTGCTAAAACTTACTACAGCTCAAAATCTAGCTACCTAAGACCTAATATTAGCACTAAACTATGCTAAAACTCCAAAAATTTAGAGCTGAAATAAACTACTGCATAAAACTTTTATCAACCTTTTAATTAGCAAAAGAAATGTGGAGAAGACATCACAAAACAAAATTTGGAGGGAAATTCAAATCTACCTACAGAAAACACAAAAATCAACTACAAATTAGTCAAAATGAACTTAAGACTATCCAATCAGCAAAGGAAATGTTGAGGAATGATGCAAAAACAATGTATTTAGTATATGAAAGATGAAAACTAAGATAAAAGAGAGCAATATCAAGGAAAACGAAAACTGAGGCGGAAACTCACTTGTATGGCTAGTTTATGAATCTCTAGTCTACTTAAATACCTAACTTCATTATTTTTTCATTCAATTACTGTGACTAAGTTGTGTGGCCTATTTTTAAGCAGAAAAAGTAAACCACGGAAAGAAAAACTAACAAAAACAAAAAAAAAGAATGCAGTAACATGGCTGAAAAGTTGGCAAAGAGTTGATTTTTTGCCATTTTCCTCTAATCTGAAATCTATCATTCGAAACTGGTATAAACAAGACCAAGGACCTACTCAACAAAGTTAGAATGACTCAGGGATCCTAAGGAACAACTCAAAACTGAAATCCTACCTAAAATTCAAAATTTCACTACCTAAAACCTCTAAAAACACCTAAAAGATAGGGTAAAACTAAGTTTATGCTAAAGCACGGGTAGAACTACCACTAAACTACCTAGACAAGGTTAAAATGACTTAAGAAAACTGAATCCTAAGTCAAACTATCTGCTAAATGAATTACCAAAAATCATTACCTAAAGCAAAGACTACTCTACAAAATTGACCCTTTTGTGTATGCATGTACTAAGCTAAACTATGGAAGTTTAATCTAACTATCCTAACATGTTTCTAATGGCAAAATATGAATAGAAAACAACTCACACTGCTAAAACATACTACAGCTCAAAATCTAGCTACCTAAGACCTAATATTAGCACTAAACTATGCTAAAACTCTAAAAATTTAGAGCTGAAATAAACTACAGCATAAAACTTTTATCAACACTCTTGAACAAATTTTAATTACCAAAAGAAATGTGGAGAAGACATCACAAAACAAAATTTGGAGGGAAATTCAAATCTGCCTACAGAAAACACAAAAATCAACTACAAGTTAGTCAAAATGAGCTTAAGACTATCCAAATAGCAAAGGAAATGTTGAGGAATGATGCAAAAACAATGTTTTTAGTATATGAATGATGAAAACTAAGATAAAAGTGAGCAATATCAAGGAAAACTATAACTGAGGCGGAAACTAACTTGTATGGCTAATTTATGAATCTCTAGTGTAGTAAAATACCTAACTTCATTATTTTTTCATTCAATTAGTGTGACTAAGTTGTGTGGCCTATTTTTATGCAGAAAAAGTAAACCAAGGACAGAAAAACTAACGAAAACAAAGAAAGAATGCAGTTACTTGACTGAAAAGTTTACCAAGAGTTGACTTTTAGCCTTTTACCTCTAATCTGAAATCTATTATGCGAAACTTGTATAAACAGGACCAAGGACCTACTCAACAAAGTTAAAATGACTCAGGGATCCTAAGGAATAACTCAAAACTGAAATCCTACCTAAAACTCAAAATTTCACTAACTAAAACCTCTAAAAACACCTTAAAGATAGGCTAAAACTAAGTTTATGCTAAAGCACGGGTAGAACTACCACTAAACTACCTAGACAAGGTTAAAATGACTTAAGAAAACTTAATCCTAAGTCACAAACTATCTCCTAAATGATTTACCAAAAATCACTACCTAAAACCAAGACTAGTCTACAAAATTGACCCTTTTGTGTATGCATGTACTAAGCTAACCTATGGAAGTTTAATCTAACTATCCTAACATGTTTCTAATGGCAAAATATGAATAGAAAACAGCTCACACTGCTAAAACTTACTACAGCTCAAAATCTAGCTACCTAAGACCTAATATTAGCACTAAACTATGCTAAAACTCCAAAAATTTACAGTTGAAATAAACTACTGCATAAAACTTTTATCAACACCCTTGGACTACTTTTAATGACCAAAAGAAATGTGGAGAAGAGACACAAAACAAAATTTGGAGGGAAATTCAAATCTGCCTACAGAACACACAAAAATCATCTACAAATTGGTCAAAATGAGCTTAAGACTATCCAATCAGCAAAGGAAATGTTGAAGAATGATGCAAAAACAATGTATTTAGTATATGAAAGATGAAGACTAAGCTAAAAGTGAGCAATATCAAGGAAAATGAAAACTGAGCTGGAGACTAACTTGTATAGCTAGTTTATGAATCTCTAGTCTAGTTAAATACCTAACTTCATTATTTTTTCATTTAATTAGTGTGACTAAGTTGTGTGGCCTATTTTTATGCAGAAAAAGTAAACCAAGGACAGAAAAACTAACAAAAACAAAGAAAGAATGTAGTAACATGACTGAAAAGTTGACCAAGAGTTGACTTTTTGCCTTTTTCCTCTAATCTGAAATCTATTATGCGAAACTGGTATAAAAAGGACCAAGGACCTACTCAACAAAGTTAAAATGACTCAGGGATCCTAAGGAACAACTCAAAACAAAAATCCTACCTAAAACTCAAAATTTCACTACCTAAAACCTCTAAAAACACCTTAAAGATAGGCTAAAACTAAGTTTATGCTAAAGCACGGGTAGAACTACCACTAAACTACCTAGACAAGGTTAAA
>Ga0214545_1010172_pt1 | contig 13822 bp, 5 predicted proteins | sample CNSS4metaG_FD_160064 | JGI IMG/M metagenome (GOLD analysis project Ga0214545, IMG submission 160064) | Root nodule microbial communities from cowpea collected in UCLA plant growth center, Los Angeles, California, USA - CNSS4 | ecosystem: Host-associated > Plants > Roots > Nodule | place: USA... | reverse complement strand
AAGAATTAACATAATAAAAAAAAAAAAAAAAGAGGAGTCTCCTCCTTTTATACAAAGAGAAAGAGAAGAAAGGTAGGTTAACAACTAACAGACTAACGGTTGAAAAACAGAAATACACGAAAACAGTTTTACACAATGGTTACACAGTTACACATATAATGATGGACTATTAGATCTTAAGAAAGATTGTGAAAATATGTGCAGTGGAAGCTTAGAAACATTAAGTATAGTAATTTTAAAATGTGGTATTGTATTGGAGTAATTTGTAAGGTTGCATGAAGAACTTACGGAGAGAGTTGTTGGACCCACATGAGAGGTTAACTCTTGCTTGATAGGGACAGCATTGCGGAACTCATTACTTAGAGGTAGAGTAATGATAGTTTAACTCACCAAATTTGACCCCTTTTTAACCTATCTACATGTCAATGAGATGTGGCATTTTGATTTTTAGTTTTCAATTTTTTTAACTTGTGTGACGTGGCATTTGTATTGATTGGTGTAGTCCAGAGCCGAAGAGGGTATTTGCAGTTCAGGTTTCAAACCGACCCTTTTCATTCTTTCATTCACTTTCTTTCCGCCTCCGCGTCTCTTATCTTTCACCATTGAAATCTCTTGTTTCTTAGGACAACGTTCTTCGCTTTTTCTCTTTCGTTAGAGGCACTTTGAACATTGTGTGATGCTGAAATTTGGTGAAAAAGAGGGGTTAGGGTTTTGTCTTTCTTCCTCGCAAGGAACACACATGCACATTCATCGATTCTTTTTTTTCATTCCACATCTCTCACCGTTGTGTATCCTATTCTATCTCCTAGGTAAGTTGGAGTTTCTATCTTCATCCTCTCTCTCGTTTTAGGGTTTTTTTTTTGTTCATTATTTCTCTCCTTGTTCATCTTTTATTTTTCTTTTTCTGGGCTTATTGTTCCCAACATGAGTTTGTTTACTATATGTGTATGAGTGTGTATTTATAAGATTCAAAATTTGATTTGTTGAAGCTCTACAGGTTCACAGTTCACTCTTGTGAGTGTATGCAAAGAAATAAAATCATATGCCTTTTCTAATTTTTATCACATAGGGATCAATGCATTCCTAGCTTAAGAATAAGTGGTGTAAGGAAGACTTGGTTTTATAAAGAACAAGCATACGACCCAATTGTGTCTTTGTATATAAATAGTTTAATATCAATAGAAATTGTTGGCAATGACAATTGTAGACAAATTCTTTAAATTGGTGTTGTAAGAATTGACATGTTTTCAAAGTAATAAAGTATATGCTGACTATATAGTATTTAGTATTTTATTGATAATTGTTTCCCCAATCTTTTATTGATTGTGGTTTTTCAAGATTGGTATGTGGTCATCACACCGTCTGATTTTGTTATCATTTACAATGAGTCAATGATGGAGTAAATTAAAAAGTTGAACCCATCATATGTAACAACAACGGTTGGATCTTACCTTCTCATTGTGTTATCATTTACAATGATTCAATGATATAATAATTTTAAAAATTGAGCCCACCATCTGTAATTGTTGGACCTGGGTGGAAGTTGTTTTGTTTTCTTAACTATTAACTTTGATTGATTTTTTTTAACTATGTCTGTCTCTTATTATATTTACTGATATTCATAGGTTAGTGCACTACTTGTTTTGGGTTTGAAGGCAAAAATTTGTTTTAATGTTATTTTGGTTATGAGGAGTCTATACTCTACTGATTAAGTAAACTATAAAGTATTATTTCAAACAAAATAAGGTCTTTGTTGAATTAATGAAATTTTTTAGGTTGTTTATATTTCTTCTTCTGAAACTCTGCTTCAATAGTTTTCAGATGTAGCATAGTTACGGTTGTCTTTAACTCTTCCATTGTTAATAGCGATTATATTTACAGATGCTAAGGAACATGCAAAGATAAAGAAAAAACTTCTTTTAGTTTAAACAATATATGTTGTCTTATTTTTTAACTATGTCTGTCTCCTATTATATTTATTGATATTCATAGGTTAGTGAACTTGGCATTTGAAGGTTGTAGATACTGTCATACCAGGATCTGACTAGAAGCCAGGAGCTTGATTCAAACTAACTTGTTTTACTTTTATTGGAACTTGTATTTTTTCCTTTATGCTTGGCATTTGAAGGTTTATGCTTGATGTTTGAAGGTTGTAGATGACTGAATATTAGCAAGCAGGTTCATAATTCAATTACAGGGATCTGCATAATGGAGTAAGGTCATCATGGATCATGGCGGGCGGGGTTAATACCATAAGGCTCAATTATACTAGTTATATTGCACAAACATGATCATTATCCTTGACATGAAGGAATACCGTGCTATACAACTCCTTTCTAGAAAAAAAAATTAGGATAAGGATTTTAAATATAGAATTTGTCTTATAATTTAACATCTCTCAATATTGTATTTTTTTATATTGGAAGAATTTGCTACAATAATTGAAGATTTTTTTTTGTAGTGTTATAATTTTTTATAGATTGTGTTATAATTTTTTTATAGATTTAAATTTTCATTATTAAATAAAAACTGTAAAAGAATGAATATTTATAGAATGAATATCTATATATATTGTTAGTTTCTATGTACTTTGTTTTGTGCAAAAATGGATGTAAATATCTGCATGTGTACAAAATCTAAAAAAAAAAAAATAGACAATTGTACATAAAAATGGACTTACTATTGCTAGAAGTATGGTTACGAGGAGGGTTTGTTTTGAAATGTGCGTTTTTGGTGAACTTTTATTTGGTGGAGCAATTAATGAAAATTTATATCATATATGGAATAACCCTTTATTTTTTACGATAACACTTAATGGAATAAGCAAGTCTATATGTACAAAATCTTATAAAAGAAAAGATAGATACTTGTGCACAAAAAGACACTTACTGGTAATCCATGTGTACAAAATCTTATAAAAAAAAAGACAGATAGTTGTACACAAAAAGACAGTTATTATTACTGATAGTGTGGTAATGAGATGACCTTTGAAATGTTCATTTTTGTTATTAATGAACATTTATCTTGTGAATAAATTAATAATAATTAATATCGTATTTGGAGTAACACATTACTCTTGAAGATAACACTTAATGGAATAAAAGTCCATATGTACAAAATCTTCTAAAAGAAAACACATAGTTGTGCACAAAAAGACACTTATTGGTACTCCATGTAAACGAAATCTTATAAAAAACACCTACTATTACTAATAGTGTGGTAACGAGAATAAGCAAATGCATATGTACAAAATGTTATAAAAGAAAACACAGATAGTTGTGCACAAAAAGACACTTACTGGTACTCCATGTATACAAAATCTTATACAAAAAAAGACAGATAGTTGTACACAGTAAGACACTTACTATTGCTGATAGTGTGGTAACGAGATGACCTTTGAAATGTTCATTCTTGTTATCAATGAACATTTATTTTGTGAACCAATTAATAAAAATTAATATCGTATTTGGAGTTACCCTTTACTCTTGAGGATAACACTTAATGGAATAAGCATGTGCATATGTACAAAATCTTATAAAAGAAAACACAGATAGTTGTGCACAAAAAGACACATACTATTACTGATAGTGTGGTAATGAGATAACCTTTGAAATGTTCATTTTTGTTATCAATGAATGTTTATTTTGTGAACCAATTAATAAAAATTAATATCGTATTGGAAATAATCATTGAAAAATACTTAATTTAATGAGGATGTCCATGTACAGAATCTTACAATAAAAAAGACAGATAGTTGTATTTGTAGATATCCATGAGATTACCTTTGAAATGTGCATTTTACTCCTTACTTCGTGAAGAAATTAATGAAAATTAATATCATATTTAGAAAAATCATTGAAAAATACTTAATTTATTGAGGACATCTATTTGTACAAAATCTTACAAAGAAACAGATAAATAGTTATACATAGAAAGACACTTAATAATCATTCGTTAATTAATTGAATGAGGACATCCTTGTGTGCAAAATCTTAATAACATACATACACATAAACATATAACATGTCTTGTACAAATAGATTGATGAAACTCTAAAATGAAACAACCAAATAAATTTTGAAATTATGAGCAAGCACACCATAAATCTTCTATAATTGCAGTTTCAGCAACAAGAAACATTGAACAAAATTTACTAATATCAAGAAAGTGGCAATCAAATCTACCCCACAAATTATAGGATTGGTTCAAAGCTAATAACCATTGAACAATATAGTTTATCATATATGATCAACTTTAACAGCTTTATGAAAAATAAAAAGTTATCTAATATTTTTCTAATGTATCTAATTAGGTATATCATCTATGAGCAACTTTAACAACATTAATCTTTAGAGTTGTGAACTACACGTGGTCTGATCTTCTTTATGCATATGACAGATTTTGACTTGGGCAACATTTGAAACCTTTAATACCCTCCATGAATAGGCAATGCCCACGAGAGTGTTGTAGTGCAATTAACTCCAATTGATCAAATTAACTCCACCACCATAACTTGTCACATGCACAATTGAAAAAGTAAAAAGAAAAGGAATTAGAATCATAGAGACATAATAAAATTTGCTAAGATGTGAAAATGAGACATTCATAGTTGTCAAGATCTTATTTTCAAAGCTTCTACTTCTAACTTTGAAAAAAAAATTCAATATTAATTAAGCATGACTAGGGATTAGGTGTGTGAGGTAGCCCCAATTTCAAAACCGTAGAATGGCAAAGTAACAGGAATAATAACAAAAAATGATTGAAGTATCATTGTTCTACTTCACTTGACCATAAAAGCTAATGGCTCACGGAACCATTTGTTAATGGTGGAGGAAAAGGAATACCAGTGACATTCCTCTACCTTAATAGAACAACATTATTTACATATGGGTCTGGAACCTCAGTTTATAGCAACCAAATCCTTAGTATACTTAGTAAAATATTGTCCATTAGATGAGGTCCAACAAAAAAGATAAAGTGAATGCAAGAAGTGCCCACATTGACTTCCATGACATAAATAGATAAAATGTGATTTTATGAATGCATAGGTGGCTTGTCATGAAAAAAAAAACCTATCACAAAAGGTTGTTTATTCATGTCAGTTGCAGAAGTAGTTGATTGCTCTAGGCTGACGTTTCTTTGCTCTATGCTCTCCATGTAAACTCCAGAAAAGTGAACCTCAGATGAAGATTCCATTAAATCCACAACTGACTTAGTTCCATAGGCAAAGATCTACAAAAATAAAATGTCAAACAAACACTCAATAAAAGACATAAAAATATGAGTAGTAATAATAATAGTAGTATACCTTTCAAATGTATGTGGATGATTGGATCAATCAAGACAACCATTTCACCTTATCAGCAATGCTTAAGTTGGATTCACGCTTTCAGATGAAGTTCATTCAAACCTTCTAAAAGATGATTAAGTTCACCATACAAGAATCTTAACAATTGCCACTTCCTATAGCGTTATACATATAAATAATCAGAAAAGTGTTATTATATATTCAAGAACTTAACTAAAGGACAAAAGAAGTATTTTGAAATTTCGTTCTGTCCATGGCATGACCTATCAAATAAATAATAACGATTCAGGTCATCATCAACATTAGATTGAGAGGACAAACTAAACCAAGCTTAGGCATCAGAGATCGAGAGAAATAACGGTAAAAAAAACCCTAGAACGACAAAAGGATGAAGATAGAAACTCTCACTTACCCAGGAGATAGAATAGGATACACAACGGTGAGAGATGTGGAATGAAAAAGAAGAATCGATAAATGTGCGTGTGTTCCTTGCGAGGAAGAAAGACAAAACCCTAACCCCTCTTTTTTCACCAAATTTCAGCATCACACAATGTTCAAAGTGCCTCTAACGGAAGAGAAAAAGCGAAGAACATTGTCCCAGGAAACAAAGACTTGAGGAGATTTCAGTGGTGAAAGATGAGAGAAGCGAAGGCGGAGGGGAAACGAATGAAAGAATGAAAAGGGTTGGCATGAAACCTGAACTGCAAATGCCCTCTTCGACTCTGTACTACACCAATCAATACAAATGCCACGTCACACAAGTTAAAAAATTGAAAACTAAAAATCAAAATGCCACATCTCAGTAACATGTAGGCAGGTTAAAAAGGAGTCAAATTTGGTGAGTTAAACTATCATTACTCTTAGAGGTATACCCATAAACCTTCTGCTGTGCAGATGAAATAAAAAGAATAGTCAGAGACAGCCTTAAAAAAGAGTTCGTACGATCATCAGAATTCCAAAAGTAGACTTTAGTGTTGGTTCATTCGATGATCGATTAATTACTTCGCTCCATAGAATATGTAAGACCGACGAATATAAATAATTAATTAAATAATTATTTAATAAATATGGGTAATAAAAATTTTTATGACATTAATTATTAGTATTTTTTATGTGAAAAAATACTAGTTCAAATGATTGAGAGTACTTGTTTGTGTTGAGATGACTTGGGTTTGAGACTTGTGTATGCCAAATTGTGTGTTAATTTAATTGCTTATTGTTTTAGTAATATATTTTATCTTGGTGCGTGATATTAAATTCCTAAAGGTGTAGAAATTATCACGAAACATGAATTGTTGTGCATTGACTTTGTAATTGAGTGGTTGTGTGTTCAAACCTTGCTAGGAACGAATTAAGCTTTCTTTTTGCCAAAAATTCTTTTGGCGTGAATGTTAAAAGGCAAAGGAACCCTAACTGCCAAGAGGGGCAACCTAGAGGGATGATAAACACCTTGTTAATGACTAATGAATAGCCATCATGTCTCCTTTAATTAATTTTTTCGTGTTTGAAAGTAAATGGAGATTTTTACTCTAGTAATTGTGATAGAAAGGAGCGGTAGGAGTGTGTAAATTGCTATTTTGAGTGCACTGTGAAAGGAGGTGAACAAAACAACCATATATAGCATAGACATAAGGTGTGCAAACTAAATTGGTGGGGAAACAAAAGAGGACTCTTGTGGATTACAAAATAAGCTTGAGATTTTAAATTTCAGCAAGGATTAATAGGTAAGCGGAGCTGCTATTGTATGTTTTTAATCGTCTATAATATACTATGCCTTGTATGAACATAATTGCACGAAATCCTCTTTTATTTACGTTGTTTTTCGTAGGTTTTTAGGTTTTCACCCAGAAACCGCCTTACGGTCATGAGTGTGCCGCCAGGCGATGCACCAATTTTGCCCAGTTTTTGGGTTCTACTATGAACAGCCTGGCGACTATGAATACCCGCCAGACGATGCGAGTCTGATTTGTGTGGTTTTGTTATATTTTTCAATGCATTTGTGATGTCTTAAAATTCCTTGCGGAGTATTAGGCATGAGTGACGTTGTGATGCTATATAATTGATATTAAATGTAATTGGTGAAGTGGTTTTGATGATGAATTATGAATGTAAGATATTGGTTTTGGGAAAAATTAATGGTGATTCTGATTACTAGTGTTAATTGTTATATGAATTGTAAATTAATGGTGATTCTGATTCCTCATGTTATCTATGAATTTGGCCTAATTGCATGATTGGGGTGGGTTAGGACAGATTAAAAAGGTTTGCGCCGAAACGGGAAAAACTGGGATTTTACCCAGAAACTGATATGTCGGCTGGCGGCGCATGATTTGTCGCTAGGCGATAGCGGGAATTTTTCCAGTATAGGGTCCTGACTGGGTTGAATGCAAGGGTTGAGTATCAGGGCCATTATTATGGATTTAGGTGACGAGAATAATGTACTTAAACTTGGTGATTGGAAAGAGTAATAAAGAGAATGTGATGGTGATTATTCTAATGTGTAAGTGAGAATTGATATTAAATGGTAATTGCAAAGGAATTGTAATGGGTAGTTATGAATCAATATAAGGGTTAGTGTGAAATGTGGAAATTCTAGATTCTGATTTTGGTGATTTTATTATAAGCTTGATTGTGAACTTTAAGAGTCAAAGTTAGTTGCATGAGTAATGAGGTTAACTGACTTATAAGTAAGAGTGAATGTATTACTAGGTAGAGAGTAAACACTGCATTACAATAAGGTGGATTTTGCATTATGGGATGTGATGCTATATATAAGTTATAAATGTGAGTTACTCTTGATTGGAATAAAGTGTTAATGGTTGCAATTTAGGGAATCTATGTTGACCTTGAGTAGTTGAGATATATGTGGTGTAGTAATGTAAAAATGGAGTGTGGCATAATGATGGGACATGTAGATTGCTAAACTAGAATTTAGCATGAACAGTTAAGTATGAAAAATCTATTTCTGGGGTGCTAAACCAGTATCTGGCACGCTACTAGTAGTGCCTGGCGGCACGGTGAAGGCCGTTAAGCGATAGGGCTTCCAGAGGTGTCACTAGAACGTGGGTCGCCCGGTGATGAGGTGTGAATTGCCATGTGGTATTGTTAGAGCAGTGGTGTTGGTTTTCGTCTGGCGCCTGGTGACGGGGGTGTTTCTCGTTAGGCGGTCTACGTAGGATTGTCGCCTAACGGCGCTTAGGCAACACCAGGAGATAGCGTTGCAACTAGGAACTTTTCTTGTTTTCATTATCATGCTGTGATGTGAGACTTGGATCAGAAGATCTTGTGCCATGAGCTGGTAGGTTCATGGATGGTGGTGAACACGTGATGATATGAGCGGGAAGATTCATATCCTGATACTCTCGTGTAGGGATACGAACGAGGAGGTTTGTATGTTTCGTGCTCACACTTGAGAGATGCTACGAGCGGGGAGGTTTGTAGCTGGTGGATCACGTGTGTTGGACTACGGACGGAGAGGTCCGTAAAGTTGGACTACTAGCGGGGAGATTCGTAGAGGCAAGACTACAAGCGGGGAGGTTCGTAGAGGTAGGATCACGAGCAGGCAGGTTCGTTGGAGCATCATATATCCTAAGTCCATGGTCAATTAATTGTGTGAATTAAAGGTTGAAAACCCTTAGGGTATTAAGGTCTTGGTCAAGAACTAACTAGAAGAAAATAGTTTGGTGTATCTTGATTTTATTAACTTATATGTTAATTCTTGTTGAGCTCACCCTTTCTGTTTGTGTTTGGCGATGATCGTGTGACGTGTCACATAAGAGCAGATGATATTCTAGGTGATGTTGTTGATGCATATCGACGGAGAGAGGGATAACATCAAACCTTATTTTGGCAAGAGATTTTGATTATGTTTTGTTTTCATGTAGTCAAAGTTCTGAAACTTGTAATACATTTATGAACTGGTTTATTTAATTTTAAGTGCGATAAATAATTTTCAATTTTTTTCGCATTTGAGAATAATAAAACAAATTATGACGTTTGATTTTTAATGATTATTTATTTATTTTAATTTGGTAATTTCCAATAGGGACGTTACAGAATCAGATTTGAGATCACTTATCTAAGCCACAAAGAAAGATTCACCTAAAAGAAACTGCAAAAAGCATAGATAACAAGCTACATCCTTCTTTAGCACCTGCATATGCCATGCATATCCCACATAACCACCAATTAAACCTACTTTTTTTTTCATATTTCCCAACAACCAAACATTAACTTGCATTCTTTTATCATGACTCAATAGAGCAACTATAACAGTAGAAAAATCTCCCTTTCATGCTATAACTCAAGATATTATTACATGATCCAAGTTCCAATCATCATGTGACACATTCTTTCTACAAACTACAAACTATAATTATATGTGACAAAAAGATTAGTCAGATTAAATAATTTGTTAAAATACTCGTTGGTCCTTTTTTTTGTACCAAAATCTCAATTTGGTCCTCATATTTTTATTAGTCTCAATTAAGTCCATATTTTTGTAAATTAGTAACAATTAGGTCATTTCCGTTAGTATAGAACTAACACTGTTAAGTAGGTGTCACGTGTCATCTCCTCATTTTTTTGAATTTTTGAATTTTTTTTAATTTTTTTAAGAAAATATTTATGCCACGTGTCACTTTTGTAGTGTGCCACGTGTCAATCTAATATTGTGACATGTGTCAAATTATTGTATGAATTTCAATTTGGTCCTCATATTTATTAATTTGATTTGATTTCAGTCCCAATTTTTTTTTTAAATTTTTAATTTCATGTGCTTCATATTTAGACCAAATTTAATTTTTATATAAATGTTATGATGATACTTTTATTACAAGTGATATTTCTATTACATATTTTTAACAATATTTAATTTATTTAAATTTATATTTTACATTAAACTTTATTTAAATTTTATTTTAAAATTATAAATATATAGATTTATAAATTTATATTCGAAATATTTGTATAACATTATATATCAACAATTTTTTTAGAGTTGGCTTAAAAATAACAATTTTATAAATTCAAATGTAAAATTTTAAAACAATTTTATAACAAATTAAAATAAGTATATTTATAATTTTAATATTAAATACAATTAATATTATTAAAATATTTAATAAAAATATTAATTTTAATAAAAATAATCACAAACATTATATAAAAGTAAAATTTGGTGTAAATTTGGAGCACGTGAAATCGAAAATTTAAAAAAAAAAAGGGGACTGAAATCAAATGAAATTAACAAATATGAGAACCCAATTGAGATTCATACACTAATTTGACACGTGTCACCATATTAGATTGACACGTGACACACTACAAAAGTGGCACGTGACATTAATATATATTTTTTTAAAGAATTAAAAAAATTAAAAAATTAAAAAAAAATTAAGTAAAAATTAAAAAAAAAAATTAAAAAATTAAAAAATTAAAAAAAGCGAGGAGCTGACAAGTCGCACCTACTTAACGGTGTTAGTTATATACTAACAAAAAGGACCTAATTGTTACTGATTTACAAAAATATGGACTTAATTATGACTAATAAAAATACGAGAACCAAATTGAGATTTTAGTATAACAACAAGGACAAACATACTGTTTTAAATTAAATAATTCTTGTCTACACAATAATTTCTCTATGATTGCACTGAGTTGTGTCTCACTGTGGTCCAAGTGTACCTCTATGTAGCCCCTTGTTATTGTCATGTAAGCTTTTGTAAATTTTCTTATTGAAATCTATGGAAAGTTATTGCACCTCCCCCAAAAATCAAAATCTCATTGTTGAATTTCTTCATAATATCTTTATCCATAGTGTAATGACTCATGACAGAAAACATGTGAAATGTTAGTGTATGAGATCAAAATTTTCTTTCCAGCATTTAAAAGTTCAATAATAAGTGCTTCAGAATCAACTTCAAAATTTACACTTTTAACCAATTCTCTAAAACACACCCTATTATTAGATAATGTTTATTGAAAAAAAAATACAAAAAATTTTTAAACAATAATGAATCATTTGTTAAAACAGATATGTTTAAGATAATGTTAGTACTGCTCTCCTTACAAAACCTACAATATTGCATCATATTATTTTCATAGGAGTTTTTCTGAAAAGGAAAATGCTAGATCTTCAACCAATTTTTATTTAATGATTCTCCAAATCCCAAGTTTGTGTCAGGAAGATACAATAACAGTGATGCAAGTGAAGAATAAACCAATATGTTTTAACCCTCATTCCTCTCATTGTGCTTATACGTTAAAATAATATAGCAACAGTAAGATAAAAGATTGAGGATATATAACCCATATAAGAGTCAGCGTAGGAACAATAAACCAAAACCTAACCTTTTCTTCAATGTCTCTCATGTTATCCTATGCCAGTCCATGTTTCTATTCCCTAAAGCTTCTGCACTTAGAATAACAACAATAACATGAATCAATCGAGTAAAGGGAGTAACAAAAGTAAACCTCAAAGCATGAAGTCTGAGATTTGAGTTTCTGCTTAGAATTTCACAAATTCAGCATTCGTTGAGAAAGGATAAAATGGAATGTTTTGAGGCTAGACTTCGCAATAATCGAATAACGTGAGGTTTTTCTCCTCAAACAACGACCTCTGCTCGCTTTCGATTATGCGGGGCGATTTTATTACCTCCACGAGATTCAAGTGCTATCACAACCTCTAGATGGCTTAGCTGATCCACCTCCATCCCAGCAGAAGCTCGACGACATTTCTGTGAGGAGTGGGCTCAAATCTAGGGTTCCTTGATGCATCACCTTCACCTCTAACCATGATGTTTTCGGTGAAAAAATATCTATGCTCAATTGAAGAAGACGAAAAGAAGTAGAATGAATGATTAACGAAGAGCAAAAAGATACGAAGAAAGAGAAGGAGAAATATTTAATATAAGTTATAATTAGATAATTGCAAACAAAATAGTATAGAAAGATTTGTGGCAGTGAGGAAAATTAATAGAAATTAAAATATTTGTACCGGTTTTTTTAACCGTTACAAAACTTTTGTCAACAAAAAAAATATATATTTATTCTAGTGATATATTGAAATTCAAAAAATACAATTTTATTATTATTATAACTTTTTGTATAAAAAAAATTATTAGAATTTAAAAAAATTAAAGCAAATAAACATTTAAAATATATTTTAATTTGAATATTTATTTTTCTTTTATATTTTTTTAAAAATATTTTTAAATGTAATCAACTAAGTTTCCTTCATCTTGCAAACAGCTCCGTTGCCAACCCTGATCGTGATACATAGAGGTTGGTATTAAATTTCCTAGGTGGAGGTGAACGCTTACAAATCTTTCTGTGTTTTCTTCTCTACTTTACTCCTTACATTAATTTACTTACAATAGTATGTCTGCACAAAATGATTTGACAATGTCGACCGACTATTCAACTCCCCTCTTCCCCCACTTTCTAAAGCCACGTTGTACCAATAAGTGCGATTAAAGCCTGCTTTTTCGGTGGAGTTATTGAAAAAACTGTAAGATAGGTCTTGGTGGACATGAAAATTAAACAAATTGAAGTTTGTCCACCTACTCTCATAGAAGAAAAGATATATGAAAGAAGAAGACGATGTCATTCTTCAAAAATCAATTTGGATGTGGGAAACATCATTGAATGTGACACAATCACATTGCTTGATGATAAGAGAAAATTACTTTCTCGAGATGCTTGGGACAAAAGCCAAAGATATAAAACAAAACTAAAAGCCAAGTCAAGGTACGCCCTGCTATAGTAGTGCCTTTTCAGAATATTGAAGCTAGTGAGAATATTTCTATGATATGGAATAGTATTTCTCTATCTCATTGCTCTATCGAAAGGATGTACATCTTTCTTGTGCCTTAAGTGGCTCGCGTTTCTTGATTATGTGTCCTGATCTGAGAGTGTACACAACTTTTGGCATTAAGTGACTTTTGCTAGCAAAAAATTATTTAAAAATAACATCTACTTTTTCTATAATCAAACTCAAAGTTCAACTTAAAATAAAATTACTGTCTCTGTTACGTGTCAAAGATACATCTTCCAAACAACTCAATCACCATTAACCACATAATGCATGAAGAAAACAAATTAGGAAAAGCATACATTCAGAGAACAATTTCAGAAAGAAAAAAAATACTAGTTTCCTAATTACCACTCAAATTTTCCCATTCACTAGTCAACCTTGACAAGGTTTGTTTTGAAGAACCATCTTGGAGTGCATGAGCAGCAACATCTTTCAAAGTCCTCATTCTTTCACGCATTCCTTTACCTATTTCTTCTTCCATCAAACACTTTATCACCTTTGCAATTTCCTCCTTTTCCACTATGCCATCCTCGTTAAATCTTGGCCTCAATGCAACTTTCAGTCCTTCAGCTAACATCACTGCATTCATCCTCTGCTCTGCAAAGAGTGGCCATGTTATCAGAGGCACTCCCTCTTGCACACTCTCCAAAGTCGAGTTCCAACCACAATGGCTCAGGAACCCACCAACTGAACTGTGA
>Ga0214545_1010170_pt1 | contig 13825 bp, 11 predicted proteins | sample CNSS4metaG_FD_160064 | JGI IMG/M metagenome (GOLD analysis project Ga0214545, IMG submission 160064) | Root nodule microbial communities from cowpea collected in UCLA plant growth center, Los Angeles, California, USA - CNSS4 | ecosystem: Host-associated > Plants > Roots > Nodule | place: USA... | reverse complement strand
AGCCCATGAAATGGTCAAACGTCATTAATGTTCTATAAATACACGTGGACCCCATCATTTAAAGGTACGCATTCATTAATCACTGATTTGACTCTCTGAGAGCTTTGACTTACTTGAGCTTCGGAGACTCTTCTGCAGGTAACCCCCCCTGGGTCTAAGCCGACATGTATCGACTGGGAAGAGGCCAACTGAAGAGATAGCGGACTACGTGGTAAGGTGACGCTTGTGCCTAACCTATCTTGTTTGTTCTCTGCAGGAACAGACCCCAAAAATCATTTTGAAAACCATTGCTCTGATACCAAATGTAACATCCCGTCAGGATATTACGGATTTATAAATAAAATAAAAGAATAAATTAAATACAGCGCATTTAATAATACCTCATTTTCCCAAAACGCGGGAAAATTTAAAATTTATTAAATGAACAAGTAAAGTTCATAATCATCCGTTCCAAAAAATAAAAGAGCAATGTTATAAAATCACCCATCAGGGTTTACAACTGTTTTCAAAAGCAATAAAGAAACATAAGAAATTCCCCAAGTCGAACCCCTCTTCGCGACTACGCTTCACCTGAGCCACCTGCATCAACAACATCTGCTCCCGTGTACCGCGTACACGATCATCGCCAAACACACGCAGATAGGGTGAGCTTAACAGATAAAACATACACATAAAGTTACAGATATATATAAGCATATAACCATATGTAACTATACATAACTTAAACATCTCACATTGTTCCATTCTTTAATTCCTATCATCTGACCCCCAATTAGATTATTCGTGTTCTACATCGTCTAATGAATTACTTCAAGGTGACTTGTTGCCATACCTATCGGCCACAACTCATAGAGCACGTGCGGGAAAACATGCTACGGATCATACACCGTAACGCCAGGTAGAGTTCCCATATACAAACATAGTCTGTATCGTCCCAAGACTACCAAACTCGTCAGCCAACAACTGAGGAGGGCAATCTATCTGAAGCCATCCGTAATGGCCACAACCAGCACACTCACACTGGCAACACTCTCCAACCCGAGCCACAACTGAAGGAATACCACGTGCTTAACCCCTATCCCGAGCCACAACTCAAGGGATACGTTCCGAGCCACAACTCAAGGAACACCAGCAATCCCACCTTTAAAGCACCACTAGACGCCTTGTAGATGACAAGTACGAAACCATAATTTCAAGCTGCAGCAGTATAAATCGCCTGGCGGGGGACACGTGCCGCCAGGCGCTGCCAGCTCCCAGACCGCCTGGCGGGTGCTGCGTATAGCCAGGCGCACAGCACCTCAAAAACTCCCCTCGCTGCAGGTACCGCCTGGCGGTATTACTCTCACCGCCAGGCACATACGTAACAGTGCCTCACTGTTTGCACAGATATCGCCTGGCGCCACAGACCCGACCGCTAGGCGCTGCACTATCAGGTTCTCTCTGATTTCCTCTCTACCGCCTGGCGGAGTCGTTCCCTCCCACCAGGCGCTATACCAGAACAGCTTGTTTCTGGTTTAACATGTTTTAGTGCCTATAATGATCCTTCATTCCCTTCCACGGACCTCTCCATCCCTTACTCCACACTGAGGCTTAAGATTAAGGTCAATATTACCTGTTATCATCATATTTAATCCACTCCTACCCACACAAAACAGAAATTGTACCTCATAATATATTATTGGTCATGTTGTGCATGTGATTAATCATCTCAATCTACTATCTTAGACTCTGACTGGTTTATGTTCGATACCCATCCAACCTTAGTTGTGCTTTATACTTCATTCTGAATTAAAACCTACTTTCAAACCTCACGACCCACTCGTGATTTTCCATTCTTTATCCTTCACAACGTGTTATCCCACTCAAAATATATCAAAGAGAAGCCTTTTTCATTGAATTACCCTTTATTATTTCATGACCAGATTATCATCGCATCTAACCCAACTTAACGCACTCCAAACTCTCCCACATGCCCCTGATTTCCACGTTGTCACCTAGCGGTATCCTCTAGCCTACCAGGTGGTACATCAGACCTGGGAAATTCCAGGTTTTGTTACAACCTATCACATTTTCTCTCATTCCCTTGCTACGTTTCCTGTCAAATATTCTTTGAGTTCACACTCTCGCTCACTCGCAGGTAGACTCATGTGTAATTCCCCACTCAATCTTTACCACTTTCTCCCTTACAATTTCAACGTCAATTGGTCTAATAGCAAGGTCTACTTTCCTTCCAACCCTAACACTGTTCCATTACTTATGCATATCACTCAAGCCGGAAATCAACAAAATACCACCTCAATTATGTTATAACCACAAATCCCCAAATTTCCCCCCGATTAGAATCCTCTTGAGAAGAACAGAATCAAAAATCGCGTCAACAAACTCGCGGCGCTTGGCGGAAATTCATCACCGCCAGGCAGATCATGAAATAAGCCCAAAATTTAGCCATCCATTTGCATCGCCTGGCGGTACAGGGTTTCACTGCCAGGCGCTGCCCCAGAAACACCCCAAAACTCATATAATAGGCATGAGCCGCCTAGCGGCTATGTATGGCCCGCCAGGCGGATTTTGGAAAATTTCCAGAAATCAGAATTTCACAATCAAAACGATATTCATGCATTCATATCATCATATCATTCATGGAGTTTAATATAAGAAAAAAGATAAACGGAGTCCAGCTCCCCTAACCTGGATCCTTTTGGTAAAATTTGGTTTGCTTTGAAGGAGTCCAATGATCACCACGTTTCCCCTTTCTTGATGTGCTTCCTCAACCCTCACCAGAATCTCACTCAAACCTCACCAATCTCTCTGATTTTCGTGCTCTAATTCAGGTTGCTATTCCAGCTTGCAAAACCTTCCCTATGACCACTTTTTACCCTTTTAAACTTGGCTTTTAGTAGGGTTTAATTACCCAACCGAAAATTTACCTAATGGTACTGTTAATTACCATTAAATTGACCTTTAGGATCTGTTTTTCAGCTACCCAAGGCTGCCTCTCAACTATCTAGGGTTTGTCCCAACCTTTCATATTGAATTCAAAGCCAAAATGCCAAAAATAAAGTTTTTAGTTTGGTTCTCCAAGGTTTGAACCCATACTCATTCATTCACCAAACAATTGCACAACCAATTCAAGTAATCATGTTTCATGCTTAACAAATCCAATTCAGACATCATATCATACCAGGACATGATTACATAGATTTAAAAAATAAAACAACCACAAAAGTTAGCATACCTAGGACTCGAACCCAAGTCCTCTCACACAATCAAAGTACTCTAAACCACTTGAGCTAGTACTTTTTCACGTCATATCAACCATAATTTAATGTCATAATCATTTCCCCACCCGCATTTATTAATTAATTAATTATTTAATTAATTAAATTCTACGGGTCTTACAGTAGTTACTGTATGTTGCAGAAGTAATCAAGTAGGATAACAATTACTATTGCTTTGTCTTCCTCTTGCTCTAAACTTCTTCATCTTCCACTGAGGCTCGTTCATTTCACCTCAGATGAAACCCCATTTTCTCGTTTCATTCCTTTCATTCCATTGTTGGCGACGGTGTAGTTGGTGGAGGAGGTGTGGGTTGATGGAGTCGTGGAAGTTTCTCGCGGGTAGTTCTCCTTCTCAATCTTGTTCGAAAGGAGGCATTTGTGTCTTCGGTTGCCATGGTGGGTTATGTTGTAGTTAGATTTTTTTTTTTGTGAATGGGGATTTTTTTTTTCGTTTAGGGTTGATTTTAATTCCATGTTCGAGTTTTATATTTTTTGTTTTGGAAGAAAGAAATGAGGTTACTTGTTGGGCTTTATTTTTCGTTGGTGAATGCATTTTGGTTTTGGGTGCAAGTTATATGTTACTGATTTGGTTTTTCTTCAAAGCGAAAAGGCTGGGAAACGAAAAAGAAATTCCTCATCATAGAAATTGAAGAAGGATGCAAATAAAGGAAAGGCAACTGGGAGCTGGGGTTGAGACTATTAACTCGCATCCCAGATCACGAGTCGACAATCCCAAATTCTTCAAGCAGTCATGAGATATAAAGGAGTGTGAAGCTCCTGAATCAAATAACACCTACACCCGGTTACCCAACAATAAGCAAAGGTCGAGTATAAGACTACCTGACTGAGTGGCCTCCGTACTGGTCAAAGCAAAGACTCGGCCTGCTGCTCTAGGCCTATCTAATGAAGATGGTGGCGGCCGTGCTCTTGTGGTAGTCTTCTTATTAGGGCACCTATTAGCAAAGTGCCCCGGCTGATCACAAGCATAGCACTTGCGAGTGCTAACACTGTTTCCCCCACTGCCCGTAGGCTGTGTACAATCTCTCCTCAGGTGTTCTCCTCCACAATTATAGCACCTCAATTTCTGTGAGGATGATGGCGATCGACTATAGGGCTTCTTCTATTGTCTGCCTTCAACACTAGTCTTCTGGGATCTGCTGACCCTGCTGGGTCCTATCTCCAACTGCTCCACACTCTTGGCCTGCTCGACCAAGACAGGAAACTCCCTGACCCTCAGTGGTACAATGAAGCACCTCAATTCATGCTTTAGGCCGCCTTCAAATTTCCTGCAACGCCACTCCTCTGTCACAGTCTGAGAGTAAAACCTTGCTAAATACTTAAATCTCTCCACACATGCCTACACTGACATCGACCCTTGCTGCAGGGTAAGGAACTCAACTTCCTGCTCGTGCTTAGCGCTGTCGAGAAAGTACTTCTCTAGAAACCTCTTTCTGAAGTTAACCCAATTCACCTCCTCCTCGCGTGTCTGCATCTGTTGCTGCATCTCCATCCACCAGTACTCTGCCTTTGTCACCAACAGAAAAGTGGCAAAAGTACGTTTCTGAGCCTCCGATCACTCTATCACCCCGAAGATTTTCTCACATTCACACAGCCACGCATCTGCCTCATCCGGGGTGGCCTTGCCAGTAAACTTCACCGGTTTGCGGCGCATGAAATCCTCCATCGTCGCAGGCCTAACAGGTGGAATCATCGCTCTCAGCTGCGCTGCAACAGGCTGCATCGCGTCCACCATCCTGTGGATTGCGTTCGCATTCTCATCTGCCCTAACATTGTTTCTGCGCCTCCTATTAGCCATTGCTTGTGCACGCCACATAATTCAGCTGTTTACATTAACCAGCTCAGATTATAACCAAAGCAACAATTATTATCATTCAACACCATAACATAAAATCACACACAAACGCAGTAAGCTCACTTCCTATGTTCCCCAAAATCTTAAAACGTTTGCCCTGATACCAAATGTAACATCCCTAAAAGATATTACTTAATTAAATATTTAAAAAATAAATAAAATGAAGCTTGAACGTCGCAACTTTATTAATTCTTGTCGCGGAAACAAAACAAAATTTAATGTTCAATGCGACAATCATTTAATACGTAAAAATAATTCCAAAAGTTATTACAAGTTCCAAATAAAACTTTAAAACATAGTAATTCCCTAGCTCTAATTCCCAACTAGTCCCTTTCTCCATCTCGAGTGTTAGCAGCATTACTTGTATCATCAACTGCTCTCGTGTAAAAATTACACGATCATAGAAAGGGTGAGCTCAACAATATATATAAAAATCACATAAATTAAATAATAGAAATCACCCAATCTTAGTATCATAATTACATCTTAGTTACATTCTCAACACGCCCCAAGGCTTTTCAATTACTAACATACAACAAGGTTAGTCATGGACTTAGGATTTCTGATGCTCACACGAACTTGCCCGCTCGTGGTCCTGCCTCTACGAACCTCCCCGCTCGTAGTCCTACTCTACGGACCTACCCGCCCGTAGTCCTACACATGTGACCCACAAGCTACGTACCTCCCCACACGTAACATCTCTCAACTGTGAGCACGGAACATACGAATCTACCTCGCTCGTATCCCCACAGAAGAGTAATCGAGTATGAACCTCCCCGCTCATACCATCACATGTTATCCACCATCCATGTACCTACCCGCTCATGGCACACCATCTCTTGATCCATGTTTCATCAAAGCGTACAAACAATACACATAAACTACACTAAACTCGCTTGGGCTAGAAGCCTTAGCTTAAGCGACCAGGTCTGTCTCGCTTAAGCTAAGCTTCCTCGCCTGAGCGAGCGTGCTGAACTGATTAACCTGCGAAATCTCGCTTAGGCGAGTCCCCCCTCGCTTGGGTGAGCTCACACTTCGCCTAACACCCAAACACTCGCCCAGGCGGCAAGTTAAGCAAAACTCAAAATTAGACAAGAGGTCACGCTTAAGCGAGAACCTCTCGCCTGGGCGAGACGCCTTGTCGCCCAAAACCCTGATCCTCTCGCCTGTGCGAGGCACCCCAAAACACAGTCTCACATTCTCGTTTTCTCGCTTAAGCGAGATGTTCTCGCCTGAGCGAAGCAACAGGTCGCCCAAAACCCTGGCGTTCCTCTTAAGCGAGTAGCTCGTCTAGAAACACAATTTTGGCTCTGCAACTCTCGCCTAGGCAAGCCTGGCTAGCCTGAGTGAGACTATTATATTACCTTACTACTACGCGCACACAAAACCCGCACACCATGCCAAAACCTCATACAAACATGATAACCAAACCCTTTCATTGTTCCAACATTATGTACCTATTTTAGACTCCAAAATCTGACTCCCAAACAAAACAATTACCCAAAATCCCATACATTACTAATAACGCCAGTATTTCCATATATTCACACAAGGGTTTAGTCATATACAACAAAACAATCACATACCCAATTCACAACATGTTGGAACGAAAATCTTATGGTAATGGCACATAATTCATTGCATATTACATATTACACAAGCATCTTGAACAATTAATGAAAGGTATGCAAAAGAGCTCCCCTAACCTGTGAATCTTTGCTTTAAAAGGTTGTCTAACCTTGACTTTGTGATAGTTAGAACCCTCCCTTTTTGCTCTCTCAACCACCACCGTTTTACTCTAATCCCAAATCGCTTTTGCACTCAAAACTCGTGATCCTTCCTCACTCTAATTTTTCAAACTTCCAAAACCCTTCTAATGGCCTAATTCTCCCTTTTTATATGGCTCATAATTGTGGTAAAAACAAATAAAACGAAAATTGGCTTTTTAATGTCTATTATTACCTTTCATAAGCCATTATGGACTATTTTTCCAACTCCCTTGGAGGCCCAAGGCCTCTAGGGCTTTCCCACCCTTTCACATTCAGACCACAAGTATTATAGCAAAAATAAAGAGATTAATTTGTTCTCATGAAGGTTTGAACCCACAACCCATCACTTACCAAGTCAATTGCACAACCAATTCAACCAATTCAAATTTATGATAATTCCTAAAATTTTAGGATTATATTATCACGTCTATCATTCAAATATACTACGAAATAATGCATAAATTAAAATAACACACAAAGGCATACATAAGACTCAAACCCAAATCCTCTCACATAACCAAAGTACTCACAACCACTTGAGCTAGTACTTTTCCATGTCACTACAATGAACATTAAGTGCCATAAAGGCTTCCCCTACCTCCATTTATTAAATAATTATTAATTTAATTATTTAAATTTCTCTGGTCTTACAGTAGGCCTGTCAGAGGCTTTCTTTGGAAAATATAACTGGTACAGTTGTCTTCCCTAGATATTTGTCTTGGGCGTTGCTGAGAATGTGGGGAGAAAGAATCATGAATTGTTTTGAACGCAACCAGATGCATTATGTTGTATATAATTGTGCATATAATTGTACTAAGTGTTTAACTGCCAACCTATATGTATTGATTTGTGGAGTATTTGTGTATTTGAACTTTTTATGCTAAGTATGCAGTGTATAACTGCGAAGCAATTGGAATTGATTTTCACATAAAGTTATCCACAAAACTGTGATGTTGGTTGTTCAAAAAATGGAATTTTGGGTTTGTTTTTATGATTTCATAATTTAACACTTACCATAATGTGGCATTGCATTAGTGGAATATATTGAGTGCATGTGCAGAATCAATTATGTGGTTGTACAACACTATATATTTGTGAAGCCACATAATATTATTTGCAAAATTGACTTGAATTTTAATTTTACAGCAGGAGGTTCAATATGCGTTCAATGTATTTAATTGCAAACCCATGTTTTAGAACTGCAAATCCATGAAATGTGATATGAACAAGTGTTTGTTTCTTGAGAAATGTGACTTGCCATTTGGATTCAAACTCTGTGTTGGTGCAAGTTCGAATGGATTGGGCATTAACCCAAGAGGAAATGAACCTTCCCATCTTCGCTGATGAGGCACCTCTAGTGGAAAGAAAAGAAGAAAACTGAATTGTTGGACAAGTTTAATACAAATGCCAAATTGCAGCTGGAAATGAAACAAGATTTGGAGAGGATGAAAAGAGATTTTTACAGTAAGGCTGCAGTAGAAAGATTTGATGAGGAGCACATTGCTGCTTCTAATGTAGTTAAGGTCAATGGTGGTAGAGATGATGGTCCACATGTTAATGGTAAGGAGGGCCACATTGAGCCTGACAACACAGCTGCTACAAACCCCCAACAAATGCAATTGATAGTGAACAGATCTTGCCTAATGCAACAAATGAATTGATGAAACTGTTGAAGTTGGTGTAGCATTAGAATTGCATTCTATTGACATTGGCACAACATCTGCATCTAAAATTGCTGAAGGTGATGGAAGTCTTAAAGCACCAAATTTTGGCATTGGGGAAACAACTTGTGATCCATGGACAAGAAGTGTTGGAGCCTCAATCAGTGGTGGGCTTAACATTACAGGTCGAACTGCCATTAGTGGTGAAGGTGGTGTATGTGTTGCAGCAGCCCTGACCGGTGAACCTAAAAATACTCCTGAAGTTGCCCCAAGTCCTGAAGAAGTTGAAACTAAGAAAGAGCGCAAGGTGACTATTGATTCCAGTTTAAGTGACGATGCATTAATAATTGTCGAGGCACTGACCTTTGTTTCGTAGCAGTTAGGCGATCTAGAAGCTGAAAGCACATATGATCGACAAGTCTGTTAATGTAATAATTTTTAGTTTTAGTAGGAAGGTTATGATGGAGCTCCAATGTGTGGTGGTTGGTAGGAACTCCATAAGCAGCGGAAAATGGCAAGGAGACAAGTGTTTAAGGCTCTTGTAGCAATGGAATTTGGAGTGGTGAAAGGAAAACTAGACTATAAACTAGACTAGTGGAAGGTGGCTAGAGGAAATGTTGTAAACCTTTAGCTTAGGTGCTCTCAAAATAATAGATGGGTGGAGTGATCTCAACACAAACATTCTATTAGAAATTTCAAGAGTAAAATGTACAAATGGTCTACTTTTGGCTTTTATATGTGAGCCTAAAAGCTAGGCTAATTCTTGGCCCTTAGATCAAGCTTGGAGGAGAAGCTTTAATCATCACCCTTGGATGGTGGCTTGGAGAAGGAGAAATCTTCCTAGCCTTTGTATGAAGACTTGGAAAAGAAGACACTCTCTTAGCCCTTGGATGAAGGAGGCACATGGGTGGAGTGTGGACTTGGCTCCATGGGATGCATGATCCTTGAGGAAGTCATGGCCTGAGGGAGACTCTTAGTGGGCCGAGCCCATTTGTACATGTAACACCTATTTTTATGTCTTACACCGTTATTGAAAGCAAAGCCCAAATATTGGCCCAATTTAAAATCTAGTCTATTGGGCTTTGATGCACTTCTTCAAGTCTTGTTGATTTCTTTGGGCCCATGAAAATAATGTGACAAGCCCATTAGATTTTTGTCCATCTATTGGGAGGCCTATTTGAATCTTCTTCATCATACTTCTTGTTATTCGGCCTTTTCATGGGCTTGGGCTTGGGCTTGAAGGTGCAATTGGGCTTTGTGGGGTCACATCAGGTTATAACACGTATGAAATTTGGTGCAGATGTGTGATGAACAAGCCCATGCGCCCCTTTCTGAGGTGGCAGATGCTATGTTGAAGGAAGAAAATGTCATGGACATTGAAGTAGGTGATGAGAACCTAGATCGCCTAGCCGTTGTGCCTTACGTGAAACCAAGTAGTCCTCTTGCTGAACTACCTGCTCCTTACGTCGAGAAGTTATTTTTGTACCAAGTTGTAACATCAAAAGTGAAAAGGTAATGGGAATTGAATTTTTTTTTATCAAGTTGTCATTAAAATTTCTTTTATTTTAATGAATTTAATATAAACTTTTTGACATGACAAATGTATATTTATCGAGATAAATGACCAGATTCTGACCAGTACTAAAACGAGAAACTATGTGCCTCGTGAATGGATTTACAACATGGAAAGGTTGGTGACTGAAGTTAATTTAACATGACATGTTACCTGTTGACTACTTTGTTGTTGTGTGTGTATGTAGTCCATTTTCTTTGCAGCTAGCCACTTTATGTATAAGGAAAAATGTCAGAAGGGGAGCATCAGGAGAGTAATTTTTAGTCCAATTTACATGGTACATTTAGTGCTTTATTTATATAGAATTTTAATTTGTTTGCCAAACTTAAATGTATTCATATTTTATGCAGAATAAGGTGATCCATGATTGTGCAAAGAGGAAGGTTAACAGACGGGTTTGGTATCAATTACTTGCTCTTTGTATTTGTTTTGTTATTCATTTTATCTCTATATCTTGGTATTTTTTAAATTGAAAAAAAATAGTTACTAAAATTAGTAGAATGATAAAACTGACAAATAATTTTTATTATGAATAATTATTTAAATTTAATAAATAATAATTAAGAGGATAAAATTGTAAAAATTAAAAAAAAACTTAACAAATGTGTACTCTTTATACATTAAGTTAGTGTATTATTATTAATATTATTATTAAAAAGGTTAAAATATCTTTTTGGTCCCAATTTTTGTCAAGTTTTGTCAAATAAGTCCTAATTTTGGTTGTGTTCAAATAAGTTCCAATTTTCGTCAATTTTGTTCAATTAGGTCATTTTTTTCTAACACCGTTTAAATCATTAACGGCCGTGAACAATGACTGCCATGAGTCACTTTGTGGTTTTTTTAAATTTTTTTTTAAAATGTCCATGTGTCAACCCAGTAGTGTGTCACGTGTCAAAGTCAATGTTCTATATTCAATTTGGTCCTTATATTTGTTATTTTTGTTCAATTTAGTCCCAATTTTGTTTAAAATTGACCAATTTTGTCCTTATCGAAGATGTAACCAAATTTAATATTTATACCAAAGTTATAATGATGTGAATTTTAATATATTATATAAAAATATTTAATAAAAAATGTGAATTAATATAAAAATTAAATTTGGTTTAAATTTGTAGAGGGACTAAATTGGTTCATGTTAACAAAAATTGGGACTAAATTGAACAAAAATAATAAATATAGGGACCAAATCTAATATAGGACACTAACTTTGACACGTGACATGCTATTGGGTTGACACTAGGACATTTAAAAAAAATTTAAAAAAATAAATCAAAAATAAAAAAAACCACGAAGTGACACGTGGCAATTACTATTCATGATCGTTAATGATTTAAACGGTGTTAGCAAAAAGGGACTCAATTGAACAAAATTGACGAAAATTGGGATCTATTTGAACACAAAACCAAAATTAGGACTTATTTGACAAAACTAGACGAAAATTAGGACCAAAAAGGTATTTTAACCTTATTAAAATAATAAAACTGAAAAATAATTTTTTTATTATAATTAATTATTTAAATTTAAAATATAATAATTAAGAGGATAAAATTGATAAAATAAAAAGGACACAAATTTTTTTTATCTCTTTATATATATAGTATTAATATTAATATTATTGTTAGTAGTAGTATTAATATTTTTATCACTACCCGAAATTATTATTGTGGTATTATTATTATTATTATAATTAGACATTTATTTTGTTTTTATTTACTGTGGGATCATATATCAATTGCTTTCTCTTTGTATTTGTTTTGTTATTCATTTTATCTATATATCTTGGTATTTTTTGAATTGAAAAAAAAATAGTTACTAAAATGAGTAGAATGATAAAACTGACAAATAATTTTTTATTATGAGTAATTATTTAAATTTAATAAATAATAATTAAGAGGATAAAAATGTAAAAACAAAAAAAAAGGACATAAAAAATGTGTATCTCTTTATATATCAAGTTAGTGTATCATTATTATTATTATTATTTTCACTACGGAATATTATTATAATGGTATTATTATTATTATTATTATTATTATTATTATTATTATTATTATTATTATTATTATAGTTAGACACACATCTTAATTTTATTTACTACGAGATCATATTTCAATTAGTTGTTCTTCTTAATTGTTTTGTTGCTGATATATATCTTTATATATAATTATAGATTATTAGTATGTCAACATTAGCCTTGATATATGCATTAACATTAATATTTATAGCATAGAAATTATGATTCTCATCATTTGTTTTTTATTATTAGTATCGTTATTATTTTTTTTTTTTATTATTATTATTATTATTATTATTATTATTATTATTATTATTATTATTATTATTATTATTATTATTATTATTATTCAAAGTGATGTTATTAGTATAAGTGCTTTTTATTAATTATAAAAAATATTATTATATTAAATACTTTTGCTAAATAGATTTTTAATTTTTAAAAATTTTATAATTTATAATTTATATTAATATTATTATTATTATTATTTTTAACGATTAAATAACTATAATAAAAATTATATTATTATTCTAAATAGATTTAAAATAAATAAAAAAGTGCGTACACGCACAGATCATATACTATTATAATTATTTCGTAAGATCAATTAACTGCACCGTATTGTGATATTCATTTTATTTATTATATTTAAAACTGAATTTACAACTTCATTACATTAATAATAACATTTACAACAATATAACATAATTTTCATGATATTTATTATTTTATGCTTATATTATTGTTATTATTATCTATCATAACTCTAACTATTGTTGTTATTTTATTATTATCAACTCTAATTATAATAATAATAATAATTGTTCTTATTAACTATAATTGTTGTTATTAACTATAATTACTATGAACAAGATTATTACCAACTATAAGTATTATTATTCTTATCATTATTAACTACAATTATTTCTATTATTATATTTCTATTATTATTATTACTACTATTATTATTAATTTGAACTATAATTATTATAATAGTTATTATTATTATTCTTGTTGTTGTTTTTATTATTATGGTTACATACACATTTTACTGTTACTTATTATCTATGAATCATGTTACAATTACTTGACCATTTTATTTGTTTTGTTGTTTATTTATCTTTACATTTGAATAATTATTTCAATTCAAAAAAATAGTTACTAAAATTAGTAAAATAATAAAAGTAAAAAATACTTTTTTATTTTAAATAATTATTTAAGTTTAAAATATAATAATTAAGAGGATAAAATTGAAAAAACAAAAAAGGACACCAAGGATGTTTATCTCTTTATATATGTATTATTATTATTATTATTATTATTATTATTATTATGACTAAGCGATATTATTTTAGTGTTATTATTATTATCTATTATTATTATTATTATTATTATTATTATTAAAGTTAAACACACATTTTACATTTATTTACTACGGGATAATATCTCAATTACTTACATTTTTTATTTCTTTTGTTTTTCATTGTATTTTTATATCTGTGTAATTATTTGAATTAAAAAAAATAGTTACTAAAATTATTAAAATGATAAAATGGACAAATAATTTTTATTATGAATAATTATTTTAATTTAAAAAATAATAATTAAGAGTATAAAATTGTATAAACAAAAGAGGGCACAACAAATGTATATCTCT
>Ga0214545_1010166_pt1 | contig 13828 bp, 8 predicted proteins | sample CNSS4metaG_FD_160064 | JGI IMG/M metagenome (GOLD analysis project Ga0214545, IMG submission 160064) | Root nodule microbial communities from cowpea collected in UCLA plant growth center, Los Angeles, California, USA - CNSS4 | ecosystem: Host-associated > Plants > Roots > Nodule | place: USA... | reverse complement strand
AAGAATTTTGAAATGAAAGATCTTGGTGACGCCTCCTTTGTATTAGGAATTCAGATACACCGAGATCGATCTCAGGGTATTCTAGGATTATCACAAAGGAGCTATATCGATAAAGTTCTTAAAAGGTCTAGCATGCATGAATGTAAATCCGGGGATACTCCAGTTGCTAAGGGAGACAAGTTCAGTCTCAATCAGTGCTCAAAGGAAAATTTGGAAATTGAGGAAATGAAGAAGATTCCTTATGCGTCAGCTGTAGGGAGTTTGATGTATGCCCAAGTATGTACGCGTCTAGACATAGCATACATAGTTGGGGTTCTAGGCAGATACTTAAGCAACCCAGGAATGGACCATTGGAAAGCAGCAAAGAGGGTCATGAGATATTTAAAGAGAACATTTAGGGACAACCTCCATGATTGCAGATCCTCTAACTAAAGGACTTCCACCCAAGGTCTTTCATGAGCATGTTGCTCACATGGGTGTTTTACAATTTGAGAAATCTGAGGTTTACTGGGAGATAGTCATTTTTATATGTTTTATGTTCTATGTTTAATTTCTTATATGCATACATTAAACTTTCAAACATATTTGGTTATTTATATATGTGGTTTTAATTTTACACTTTGTACATTAAGTTTTTATATTGATCTCATTAAGTTAAAGTTTGGACCAGTTGAAAATAGATGTGTATATACAGATCACCTTCACATAATTTTTCATGCTACACATTTCATGATGAATCCATGTCATTTGGTTGTGTCAGGATTAGTGATCATTGTTGGTTTTAGTTGCGATTGATGCAATGAAAAACTGGTTTGGTTCTACATACTGATATAATCAATAGACGGGACTTTTGGAGTATGCTCGAGTAATATAATGGCAATTTTGAGCTCATAAAGTCTAACACATTTATAAGGTTGTAAGGACATATATATTTGTGACCAGTGGGAGATTGTTAGTAATTTTGGGTCATGCATATATATGATACATAATTAAATGTGTTAGGGTCATTATTTATAAAGCCAAATAATAAAGTGATCTGACTAAATTAAAGATTTGGCTAAAGGCATATGTCATGAAAATAAATATTGTGTAGAGACCAGTTAGTAATTTCTAATATGATGAGGGGCCAAATTAGAAATATTAAAACTTAAGTAATTCAGTTTATAAATGGTCGTGGTCCCCTTCTGAGAGCACACACAGAGTCATAACATACTCTTCCTGTTTCTTTCTCCCTATCCCCATCGAGAAAGAAAACCAAAGGGAAATAAATGTGCTCTACAGGAGGAAGATCATTGTATCGTTAGTACTCTACTATAATATTATCATTATGGCCAATTCAGGTACGCTTCCGTTTACTTTTTACAACATGATTATCAATATGGGTATGAGATATTGTTTATGAGTTTATGATTGATTATTAGAATCAATATTAGGATCATATTCTGCGTTTATGCTTACAGCAGCTTCTCTAAATCCTCTCTTGGATTTAGAAGAAATACATCGTAGATTAGTTTAGAAGAAACAAGAAAGATGCTTGGATTTCTCTTGGTGGTGTTATGTTGTCCGTAATAGGTACATTTTGTTTTTTGCATGTGTAACACCTTGTCATTCTTAATCTTTTATTTGCCATAAGGAATTTTTCTTTTCTTTTTTGGCAAGAACTAAAGCACTATTTGCTGATGTTGGACATTTCACAGTCCGCTCCATACAAATAAGCATGTGCTCTGTGACATACCCTGCTCTCATACTTGCCTACACTGGACAACCCTCATTTCTTAAATTTTATGGTAAGTCACTCTAAAAGTCTTAAATTTTAGTCTTAGAAATCATCTCACTAAATTTGTTGTTGCAGGGATAGCTGTGGTGTTCGTAATGACACTTACATATACTTTGGTGGTGTTAACCATGATCATGATATGGAAGAATCGTATACTTTTGGTTATTAGTTACGTGCTTATTATTGGTTATGTTGAGCTTATCTATTTAAGCTCGGTGCTATATAAATTCAGAGAAGGAGGGTATCTTCCTCTTGCATTTGCAGTGGTGCTAATGAGCATCATGTGCATTTGGCATGGCGTGTACAGAAGAAAGTACTATTATGAATTGGATCATAAGATTTCTCTAGAGAAGCTTAAGGGGATTACTACTGGAAAAAACTTAGCTCGAATGCATGTACTTGCTATATTCTATTCTGAACTTGTTCAAGGCATTCCACCCATTTTCGAGCATTATGTGACAAACATTCCTGCAATGCACTCTGTGGTTGTGTTTGTGTCGATCAAATCATTGCCTATTAGCAAAGTTTCTGTTGAAGAGCAGTTTCTGTTTCGGCAAGTCGAACATGAAGAACTGAGTGTGTTTCGATGTGTGTCCAGATACGGATACACTGATGTGCAGAACGAGGAAGAGGCTTTTGAGCATTTGTTGGTTAAGAGGCTGAAGAGTTGTGCTTGAAGATAAAAGTGAAGAAATAGTGAATAGTGGTAAGTTTAAGGGTGTTGGAAAAGAGGTAGAAGCTATTGAAAGAGCAGTGCGAGGAGGTGTGATTCATTTGATTGGTGAGAGTGAGGTGGTTGCAAGCAAATGAGCTAGCATAAGGAAAAAGATTCTGATAAACTATGCTTACAATTTCTTGAAAAAGAACTTGAGGCAAAGTGATAAAGTGTTTGATATTCCTCATAAGCGTATGGTTAAAGTGGGCATGACTTATGAACTTTGACAATGATCACCCAGAAAGGAACCAGATGAAGATCTAGATTTCAATGTTGTGAACTCTGTCTTCTTCTGATTTCTCTCTTTCTAAATGTTTATGGATGGTATAAATAAATTTCAGAAAATGTTATTAAATCCTCTTAATCATTCTTCCATTGTATTAATATTCTCTTATTCTCCATCAAAACATCAGAAGATAAGGTTTTATTTGTTTTTAAATCTAATCAATTTCTTTCTTATTTTTTTAAATAATAAATAGTTAACTAAATAAAAACTTTATAAATTGAAAGGTTTGTCTTTTCTAAGTATGAACACAAATCTTAATTGATATATCTATTTGGATAAACCGCCCAAGTGAATGGTTAGGGTACAACATTATAATTTTTCAACAAATAACAAAGAAATTAGAAAGGCCGGTTTACTCGATTTTTTCATTTAATTTTTTTTATTCTTGTTTAAAGATTTTGAGTCAAGTATATACTTTAACAAAGTTTCTCCACTTTCATTTAACAAAGAATTATTAATTAAATGTTTAAATATTTTATTCATAGTTATTTTTCTTCTTCTTTTAAATTACATATTATTTTGACTTAATTACTCGAATAGTTCTCACTTTAAAAGTAATGTGTCAAATTCATCCTTACTTTTAAAAAGTGCAATTTGGTATCCAAATACTTTCATCAATCAAGTCATTTTTTATTTACGTTGTTTTAATCGTTAACATTGATAGATTAAGCATAGTTTATGATGCAATTTTGACACACGTGGAAGTTAAGTTATTTGTGACGTGGAAATTTGGCCTGATAACATAAAGAAAATAAGAAAAATAATGAAATGTAATATCCAATTCGAGAATGGGCTTTCTATAATTGACAGAAGATGACAAAAATAAGACAAAGAGAAAACGATTTGGGGTTTCAGTGCGATTCGGAAGTGCAAGTAAAGTCTGAAATTTTCATTGACAGCAACGTGGGTTGGATTGTTGATCAAATGTGCATATGTGTTGAATATATATTATTTGTGTGGTGATTTTAGGGGTTGATCTGTTTTGGCGTTCTAATGATTTTTTGGTTTAGGGTTAGTGTATTTTATGTGTTTCGAGTTTTAATGTTGTGCTTTTTGTAAATTCTTTATGTAATGTGGTTGAGTGAGTATTAGTTTATTGAATTGGTTGACAATGGTAGTCTACCATTATGTGTGCAGTGGCAGTATTGAGGTTCTAGTCCCCCATTTTAAATTGGTTTGTTGGTGTGTTGGTGGTATGGAATATAAACTCTAATTTATTCTTTGGGCATTTTCATATTTCACAGGGATATAGAGAGAGAGAGAGATATCAGTTGAGATGAATATGAACCAGTTTTTGAAGTGGTGTTCCACCATGGGGTAAGTTTTTGAATTATAGGTCAGTGAAATACATGGAAGAGAGCAGTACTTTATCATGTGACCCAGACAGATGGAGCTACTTTGAGATAATGTCAATTTTGAAGGAGATGAGTTATGTGAATGTGAATGAGATGTGGTATTCAATAGGTGGAAATTCTATGTTGGAAGGAAGGTTGGAGTTGTTGATTAATGGCAAAGGTTCATGTCATATGGTCAACATTGCCACACTGAATGGTCAACATTGCCACACTGAATGGTCAAGTGCACTTGTATGTTGTCACTTGGTGTCCGAACCTCAAATAATACATATGTTGGAATTTTATGGTCCTAAGGTTGATGGAAATAAAGGTGATTGTATGAATGAGGTTAGGGGTGAAGATGAATGTGAGGATATTGTGAGGGGGAGGGTGTTGATGAAGTTCAAACATGTTGGACAGTGTTCATGAGGTTGCTGTGGAGGAGGAGGGTGAGGATGAAGTTGTTGTGAAGGGTGGGAGTGAGGGTGAGGTAGAGGTTGTTGTGGAGGGGGCGGATGAAGCAGGGAGTTAAGGTGATGATGACTTTGATCTCAGTAGTTGGAATGGCTCTGAAGGGGAAGTTTTGAGTGAAGATGAACTTTATGATGTTAGTATTCCTGGAGATAAAGTGGAAGATGAACTCAGATTTCTACACTTGGCATTATCATTGCCACATCACTCTGTCACTGTCACGTGGCATGACGACAACTTGACACATGGCAAATTTTTTATTTTTTTAAAAATTCAAAAATAAAAAATAAAAAATAAAAAAATTCAAAAATAAAAAATAAAAAAATCGAGTAATTGACACGTGACACCCCATTTAACGGCATCAATCCAAACTTAACAGAAAGGAAACTTGAGACGTTTTAACAAAAAAGGAGACCATTTTGGACAAAATTTGAGACCATTTTTTTGTCATGTTAAAAAACGAAAAACTAATGAAAAATATTCCTTTTTAATTTTTCTCGTAAATTAGTAATTTTGTTATGGTGTTAGTTTTTTATTTAAATGTTTATTTAACCAACACTAATAATAATTTAAATATATATAAACAATAAAAATAAATAAAGTTAGTATCTATTAAGTTAATATTAATCTTATTTATTTTTAATATTTATTTTAATTAGGTGTCATAAGTCGGTACCAACACAAATATATATATTTAATTAGAGCTGTCAAAATGGGTAACTCGGCCCGACCCGGCTCGACCCATCACGGGTTGATGATTTAGTGAGCCAACCCAATCCGGCTCACTTTTTAGCGAGCCAAAAAAATTCGAACTTGGCCCGATCCACCACGGGTTGGCAGGTTAAACGCGTTGCCTCACGAGTTCACTTAATTAAAAAAAATATTATTTTTTTATTTTTTTCGGTCAAAACTAAATTGTGATTCTAATTAAAATCTAAATAAACTTTAATACAATCCAAATACACACCAAAATAAAAAAAATACAAATTATTTTTGTGTTGGATAAAAAAACAACCTAACATGACCCAAATGTAAAGCCCAACTTAATAAAAAAAAATAAAAACACTTGTATAACCCTTTTATCTGCGGGTTTGTGAGTGAACCTGGCTCACCATGAGTTCGACCCGAATGAGCCGGGTTCTAAATGAACCGGGTCAAAAATCAACCCGTATTAAAATTTGTAAAAAAAATTTAACCCAACCTGACCCGAACCTGTGGTGAGTCAGTTGACTCACAAGTTCCAATCCATTTTGACAGCTCTATATTTAATATAATTGAAAGATAATTTTACATTTTTTATTTAATTTTAATTAACAGTGGAGTCGGTTAAGCCGACACTGTTTTCGAAATTGTTTACAGTGTCATTATATTACTTGTATATGGCCTGATACATTTTTTTTTTTTAATATTGTGAGAGAATTATATCTTGTAGCTTCATATTTTTTTTCAATTACTGATATTTCCATGCGGTTTTAGATGAATGAATTGCAACAACAGTTTAAGTTATGTTTATTATAAAGAAAATGATTAACTTGTTTTATATATACTTCAACTTTTGAGAACTTCTTCCCCACAACGGTGGTTAATTAAATTAAGATATGAGGTATATAATATCTTTGGCTTTACTCCTCTCGTTCATTTTCAACACATGCCAACTATAAGAAGCAATATAAGACACAAAATTTGTTTGGTTTCTCTGTTTACGAAGAAAATGAATGTAGACACAAAAAAAAAATGATCTTCAATTGTTAGAAGATAATGATCCAAATTCTACCAAATAAATTAAACGTCAAGTTCATCGAGACCCAGCAATCGGTGGAGTTCAAATCCAATACGACAGAACATGTGTGGTATGGGAGGTAGAGACAGAAAATGTGGTCCCTGGATTTTGCTAGGGTTTTTGAATTTTAACTGCGTTTTCTATGAACAGATCCTGCTGGACAACATGAGTAACTCATGAAGATTCCGACAAAAGTCAAGGAATAAAAACAAGCAAAAGTCTTTGCTCTTGTTTTCATTTTAATTTAATTGCATATCTAAGTAAGAAAAATGTTGTAGGTACAGTGTTATGGCTATCATTGTTAAAGCATTTAAATTATTTTTAATGATATTAAAGGAGAATAATAATGAATACAAATCTAGATAACTAAAAAGAAATATTTGTATTAGACTAATCTTTTAAACAAGAGTAACAACAACAATGAGAAAAAAAGAAGAAAAAATACACTAAATGCTAGAACAATATTATAACCAGTCAAGAACAATAGAAAACAATAAACAGATAATCTAAGGCTTCACTAAGTACTTTCTTAAATAGAAATCTCATTTTGAAATTGATGGCTAAACTTATAAGTTAGCTTTACACTGTTAATTAAAAATTTGTTGTTGAATAATTGTTAAGATAATTAATACAAAGTCAATAAATTTATTATAATATGTAAACTTATAATTAAATAGGAATGAAAAATCTTGTTAAGCATGTTAAGTAAATCCTTATTATTCAATATATTATTTTTATGTAAAACTTTTCTTACTTGTAATTTTTATATAATTTAATTTTCATGCATGGTTATTATATTATTAACTTAAACTAAAAGAATCTGTCTTAATAAATAAAATTTGAAGTAATCATTATAAATTTGAATATATGTGCATACATGACAATTTGATGAATTCAAAGTGTAAAAAAACTTTTAAACTATTGAATTCATTTTATGACTTAATTAATCCATAATTTAAAATAATATAAAAAGTAGTGACGCTTTGTTTTTATGGAGATTTCAAGGTGAATCTCGTCCATCGAGAACACCTTTAACTGGCTTCCATATACTTGTTATAGCTTTTTTTAAGAAACAAATAATACTTGTTATAATTGGTCCTCAATTGCACTTCCATCAAAATTATCACCTTCTTCATATTTATCCCACCTTACTGAGAGATAATATTAACTATATGGAACAAAAGAAATAAGGAAAATTTTAGGAATGAAAAGGGTTAATGTGATGGAAATCTTTATTCTGACACAGTTCAAAGATTGGGCATGCTTAACTAACCAAATCCCTAACTTCTCTTATTGGGACCAGTGTCTCTATGTACTACAACATTTATTCAATCCATATTGTTCCAAAAGAGATACAAAATATGTTACGAGGATTCAAATTAACCGTGAAAATTGCTTAGTACACTGAATCACTGCATAACTCTATGAAATGAGCAGAAAGAAGTAATGAAAGACATTACAAGAAAAAATTATCGACAAAATTTTATTAACAAAATAGTTTGTCACTAAAACAATTAGTAACAAATTTAAGATATTTTTTAGCATTAGCATATTTTTATTGAATTATAATAAGATTTTGTATTTTCTAAAAAAAAAACTTTCAATTGCTTTTAAAATAAAAGTATTTTAAATTCATATTTCTCTTTTAAGTTTAGTTTTTTCCTTCGATATCAAATAGAAATGAGAAAGTCAAATGACAAATGATAAAAAATATTCATAAAAATTAAGTCTTAAGACTTTGTGTCAAAGATGATGTCAAAAATCTTCTTCACGAACAATTTATATCTTAATGGTGGTGAATATTTCTAATTTATCCCATAAACAATCTCAACTAATATTTTTCTGACATACAAATCACAATTTAAAATAAAATAAAATAAACTAGAGTTCTTCGGCAATAAGAAGTGAATTAACATATGATTTCTTTAAATAATTTTGCTATATATTATTATTAATTCAACATGGACTACGAAGAAATTCGAGCTAAACACTAAATAATGATCATTAAGATGTTGAGATTTTATCCATATAAAAAAAAAATTATGACACCACTTTAAATGCAAAATGTTTGAGTCTTGTTTTCTTTTTTATATATTACTTAAATTTCTATTTTTACTCAATATATAAAATTTTAAATTTATATTTTCCAGCTATTAACCAAGTCTATTCATAAGATGATGCTCAAAATTGCTTCTAAATAGAAATGATTAAAGCTGAATATTTAAAAGAGGAACAAATTGGAGAAAAGAAAAATGACTGGAACATCAGAAAACTAGGTTGTAAACGTTGAGGGTTATAAATCCAAAAACAAAAAAAGCAAAAATGAAAGCACAAAACGAAAACCTTTAATAACATCAATAGCAGTTGTATCTGATATTCATATGCAGAAGAAATACTTTCGTCGAATGCATCCATCATATCTCTTCGTTAGGGTAAAAATAAGTCATTTTTCTAAAATGGAGAAATCCTTACTTGAATCTGGATTAGCTGGCAATTGCATACTGATTAATGAGATCAAAATCATAGGAAGAGATTATTTATCTGTTAGCTGCATGTATACTATGATTACTTATATCCTTTTGGCTCTCTGGTGAGTTCTTGCAAACTTTTCTTTTCATTCTCTTACAGAGATTAACTTAAGCACTGCAGGGCATCATCAATTGTTCAAATGAAGATATTCAAATTCCCAATTTGCAAGTTAAGATGGAGTGAAGAAGCAAGGACACACAAGAAAGTCATAGCCAGCAATGCTCAGATTAAGAACTTCAAATTCACATTTACAAGTAAAGATGCGTATTGTTCGTGAATTCTGGAAATGATTAAAGCTTATTACTGGACATACAAATACAAAGATGAGTTATAACTCACAGGATTCTGAAGCAACTAGTTGTTGGTGATGTAGTGTGAAACCCAGAAATTTGAAGGCCGAAGAGACATGAATTAATTATATGTTTGCAATGTTGTTTTCGTAAGTGTTACTCTTATTTTGGTTTGCTCTCTCCCCCTCCAACTCCCTATACTTATGCAAGTACCTTTTAAGAGGGTCAGCGTAGTCATCAAACCCTAGGGTAGCCAAGGCCCAGCAAATATCATCACCATTCACCGTTTTGCGCTTCTCCTTGTGACACTTGTCGGAAGCTTCCCCAGTGACAAAGCTGATGAACTCAGAAACACATTCCTGCATGGTTTCTTTTGCTTCTTTTGAGATCTTGGCATTCGGGGGAAGAGTTTGTTTCATGATTCTCCCAACATTAGCTATTGGAAGCAACCGATCCTGCTCCTTCATCACCCCATCTTGTGCACAGCTATCACTTGCAGTTGAAGCTGAAGATGTGAAGTTATACTTAAAGCCTTCTCTGTCTAAGACTTTGCCAATGTTGATGTTGTCACCCATCTGTGTACTTTAGTCCTCTCAAACACAGACACGTTGCTCTCACTTGTGGTCAGTACCCAATATATAATGTAGCTACCAAGCTATGTATTGTTGCAGATCCATGTCATGATTATATTCAAAAACGTGCATGTCTATGTGTATGCGCACCATGTGGGTATGACATGTGGCAGCTGATGAATGAGTTTTATTTATAAGTTAGGTTTATGGTTTAACCCTATGGATTTGTAAGTGTTCGTGGGGCAATTCAACTTCCCGAGATCCTTGAAGAAAATGACTCAAAACTCGTAGCAATTATAGAGAGTGGTCCCCTTCGTTTCCTTTTATATCTTATTGTATCTTAGTATCAATTCACTCAATGCCATCATCCCTTTCCTTTTATATCTTATTATATATAACTAATTTCTTCTACTAATGCTGTCCATAATTTGGAACCAAGTACAGTAAATAATGCTGTAAATTAATTTATTTGAACTTGTGGACAATATCACTGCACGTTGCTGTGTATTGTTGGACACGATTACACGTATATCTGTTACCAAACTAAGACCTAGAAAATTAATTATTTTAAAATCAACTCTCTTGGATTACTTACTATTTTTTTCTTCTGCACAGTACACATATATCTACAACTTTTATGTATATTAGTCTTCACTCAAAAATTTAACTACTCGCTCACCTATCATAAAATTTAAAAGACCTTGAAGAAATCAAATCTATTTCTAGTTAAACTAATAACATGTTGGGTACCTGTTGCTTATTAGGTTTATATAAGAATCACTTTTTTTCTTTTTAACTATAATGAGTTTAGTCTGCACAATGTGCCTAGGTCCAGGTCAATCCACTCCATAATTATCATTGCTTATTTAATAAGGAAACAATAAATTTGATATGTTTAGATAATTTTTTACTAACTACTTGGAAAAGAATAAACTAGGACTATTTGTAAGTTTTTAAACTAATTTATGTATAATTTTAAAAATATTTGGGAAAGTTTGATAAGAAAATTTCTACAAACTTGAACACACTATTACAAGAAAATATAAAATTAACTTCCAAATATTAGAATAAGTCAACTTGTAATGCTATTAAAGTCGGTTATTCATACTATAATAACTTTTGTAATTATCAACAAATTTTCCTTATGAATTTTGTCAAAAGATTCTAGACAAAATAAATCTATCAGTAAAATTCATTATTAATATCTGTCAATAAATTAAAAATTATATTGCCAATAATATTTTCATTCCTAATGTATTTTACAGTCAATTTCCTCAAAAACTTTTGTTAATAATGTATCAAATGATCAATTTTGTCAGTAATTTATAATTTCTATTACCAACATATTTTTCTTGTCACGATAAAATGAGCGAGAATTTTTCTGCAAAGTTTGATGAGATATTTTTATACATTAAGGGAAGATAGGAGACTAGAAGGCGACATAGCGAACACAACGGAGGCAACATCGGTGGAGACATGACGAGGAGGAGAAAGAAGAAAATGAGGATGAAAAAGAAAAAAAAAAGAAAAAGGAGGAAGAAGAATCCGTTGACAAATTTGAGTCGTCGGTAATTATTGATGAATTTTGTAATCTATCGATAAAATTTATCGACGACCATTTTTATCAAAGAAATTTTTACCACTTATAAACTTAAATAAATGACATTATTTTTATTATTTTATGTTTTTCAGTAATACACAATTTTCTTATAATAAAAAAAGGTTAATTATTTAAAAAATAAGCTCTAGAATTTAAAATTATTTTTTTCTTTTAAGTAAAATGTATTAGTATTTCATTATTGTCGACTTTTACTACCAGTTAATGAGTGTCGACTTTTACTTGTTAAGACAAACTTTTATCCGATAATTTATTTCCTTATACTATATGAGTTAACTTAATTTATGATAAATGTTATTTTAGTTTTTCTTATTTTATATCATCTTTATAAAATACTTATATGAAAGTGCACTCAAAACTAATATATATACGTCTAACCATCAATCTTTAGATTGGTAAGAAATATTTAATTTTATCAATTCCACTTTATGAAAGACTTTATTTATTATGATATTTAATGTTTTAGGAGACACTTTTTTCTCTAAAACAGACTAAGAATATGGCGCTACAAGTAGTTAACGGATACTTCGAAGTATAAGTATAAATACCATACATCTGCTTGATCAAAACAGAATGGGTAAAATCCTGTAATAATAGTTATCTTGTGCTCCATATACTTTAAATTTTGTGTGTATTTAAAGAACTAGGACTTAAACTATGTGCACCCATATTTGTAGCACATTGAATAGTTCGAATGGTACTTCTATGATGCTTGTATTTTATTTTTCTTTCAGTTAATTTTAGGTTAAATTATTCTTTTAGTCCCTTTATTTGTCAAGTAATATCAGTTTGGTCCTCAAATTTTTCGTTGTCTCAATTTGGTCATCATTTTTTTAAAAATATTCAATTTAGTCCTTACTGTTAGTTTGACCAAACAATGTTAAATTCAATGTGTCAATTTCTAGTTTTTTTTTTTAATTTTTTTTTAATTTTTATTTTATTTTTTACACGTGTCACTTCACCGTTGTATCATGTGTCAAAACGACTCAATTTGGTTCCTATATTTGTTTTTAGTTTCAATTTAATTCCAATTTTGTAATTGTTCCTCCTTAAATTGACACTCAATTTACTTTTTTATAAATCTTATGGTGATATTCTTACTAAAATTAACGTTTTTATTAAATATTTTAAATTAACTTTAAATTCTATACAAAACATTAGACTTTGGTTGTTTTGAATTTGAAATTTAATTCCTAAACTTATGTGTGACAAGTTATTTAATTTTTAATCTTCATTAAATTTGTATAATATAATACACTTAATGCCTTTATATATGATGACAAAATTGTTAATTTTTGAAATTAAGTTTGAGATTTAACTTTGTTTAATAATAAACGTAAAAAAAAAAAAAACTTGTTTAAAAATATTTCTACAAATATTTAATAAAAATGTCAATTTTATTAAGAATATCATCATAAGTTGTATACAAAAATTGATTTGAGTGTCTAAGGAGGGACAATCACTACAAGAAAAATATGAATTATCGACGAATAAGTTTCGACGGATTGTGATCTGTCGATAAATTATCAATACCGACGAACAATGAATTGATGACATATCGACGGATATATATGTCGGTAATGCCAAGGAAAGAATTGACAAGCACGGACCGACAGAATAATCCGTCGGTAATGTCCATATTAAATTGGTCTGTCATTTACAGATGGATAGTGTGCCATTACCGACGGATCAAATCCTTCGGTAAATAAATAACTAATATCATAATCCAATTTCACTTTCTTCCTCCCCTAATTTCATTTTACCCCGAAAACGCGAACGCGAGCGCGAACCTTGTGACCCTGAATCGATCCAACATCGTTGGCCACCCTGCCACAATTTCACCTTGCCAGTGCGTTGACGTTGTCGTTGCCATCGACTGTGTCGTCCACCGTCGTCGTGTTCGTGGGTTGAGGGAACACAGTGCTCTGTGTAGGTCTTGGGTGCGTTCTCCGACCATCTCACGGTGGTTGTGGTAATGATGGACGTCCTTGGTGTAGGAGAGGAAGGAGATCCATGGAAGACACCAAAAAGAAGATGAAATGCAGCGGAAATGAAGATAAAATCAAGAAGAGCTCTAGGAAATGGAGGTTTTTGGTGAAGATGAAGAGTAGAAGTAGAGCTATGGTATGGAAGGTGGCTAGAGGAGATGAAGGAGAAGGTTAGCCATGTATGCTCTCAAAATAATAGAAGAGTGGAGTGATCTCAACACAAACATTCTATTAGAAATTTCAAGAGTTAAAATGTACAAATGGTCTACTTTTGGCTTTTATATGTGAGCCTAAAAGCTAGACTAATTCTTGGCCCTTAGATCAAGCTTGGAGGAGAAGCTTTAATCATCACCCTTGGATGGTGGCTTGGAGAAGGAGACATCTTCCTAGCCTTTGGATGAAGACTTGGAAAAGAAGACACTCTCTTAGCCCTTGGATGAAGGAGGCACATGGGTGGAGTGTGGACTT
>Ga0214545_1010161_pt1 | contig 13832 bp, 6 predicted proteins | sample CNSS4metaG_FD_160064 | JGI IMG/M metagenome (GOLD analysis project Ga0214545, IMG submission 160064) | Root nodule microbial communities from cowpea collected in UCLA plant growth center, Los Angeles, California, USA - CNSS4 | ecosystem: Host-associated > Plants > Roots > Nodule | place: USA... | reverse complement strand
GCAATATATTTATTTATTTTGGTTATAACTTGTAGGAAACAGAATAATGTTTTTGAAAAATTAATGCATACTATTCTTGTGTGAATTCTTCAAATGTACAGATTCATTTTGGAGCAAGCTAAAGACGGAGGCTGCTAGGAAGGTATTCTAAAATTTACCTGTTATTATATGCATAGAAATTTGTTCCAGAATTAGCATCATTGCACATTATCAGAAATTTGTTTACACCCTTATCAAGTTTGAAGCTGATTATGTGAATATTGAAATTTTAATGGGAAATAATGGCATGTCTTAGATGCATACATGGCTTAACCTACCCTTCCATAAGAGGAGTTTGACATATGAAGGGATGCATTGGATTTTATTTGTGTCAATTGCTTACTATTTTCTTGATCAAACCCAAAATTTGTATTTTCCATATTATTATTATTATTATTATTTGGAGTCCCATATGGTATATCAATATATCAGCTGTTTTGCATCATTGCCTCCTTCCCTTGGGACAACAGTAATCTGGTTTACTTGATTTTCCCAGTTGAATTTTCATTTAATGTTGGACCTTTATTTTGTAGAGATAAGGATAGAAGCATTCCAATGTAATGGGATTTTGTCGTTTTGGTTATAGGAGAGAAACATTCGTATTATTTTGTGCATGAATGAATGTTACTCACAGGCAACTTCTCTATTTTGTAAATCTGTTTTTGACAAACTATAATTTACCCTTAAACCATTGCAAGCACTGCAGACAGTGGTGATATTTGATGATGTTATTGAGAATCCATGATATTTCCTGTCATTATTAAATAAAGCTGTCAATTATGCTTTTAGTGAAACTCAGCTCATTGATTGTCATGTTCCAACAGGTGGGTGCAGAAGAAGCAGAGAGATTTTGCAAGGCATTCAGACAAATCCATAAGAAACTAGTATGTGCCAATTAAGTTTCATATGTCATTGTTCCATAATAAACACTACCAAAAATATATCTTACACAAGTTGAAAGTAGAAAGTAATAGATTTTCTCCCTGAAATTACAGATAATGCAAAAAGGGGAAAAGAGACTAAAAATGTTGCTTCTAATGCAATAAATAGAAACTGTTTCCGTAATAGTATTGCATTTAACGAAAATTTTTGTTGTTTGATTTTATGTTTTCCATTATATTTGATCTTTTAGGTGAATGAAGAGTTGGGTTTGGATGCTGCTCGAAGCTTCTTAAAATCATCCTAGAGTTCCAAAGAATATGCTTTCAACATTTTCCTTGTGATTCAACAATCGGCCATTGTAATTCTTTTGTACTGTATCAAAGTATTTTATAATTTTATACCTGTGACCTTTTAATTTTTATCTGTAGTTATTATTACTTTTGTAATATTAAGAACTAATATATCTTTTTTCTTCATTTCAATTGTTTGAACTTCGTTTTTATGTGCCTAGAAGCTGGAGTTTCCATCATTCGGTGTCATTCTGATCGTGTCAGCATCATCCATTAACTCTGTTTGTTGGCATTGATACTTACACAATTTGTACATTCTCGAGTATTGTAACTGTAAACAGAAAACAGAAAAGACATGTTGCATGTTATAAGTGCTTACAAAAGTTTTTCACTTTTTATCTACTTTTTAAAGTTATCTTTAATTTATTTTTAATTTATAAAAAATAAAAACTATTTTGAATTTATTATTGAAACGTGTCTGTGTCATGTTCATATGTATCTTGTCTTTTGGGTTATGGCAAGTCATTAATGATGGTAACAGTTAATGGGCAACTGTCACTAAATAACATTTTTTTATATAAATTTAAATTAGTCTAAAAAATAATGATTTCGAAAATTATATAAAAAATTATAAATTAACTAACAATTTTTTTTTTCCTTGGAGTAACTTGGTCTAAAATTGATCCACAAAATTCCACTGGTACCATTACTTATAAAATCAGCATAGACTAAAGTGGACAAGCCAACAACCTCTTTAATGATCAAGATATTGATGTTTTATAAAATTATTTACTTTTTTTTATCAAATTTATAGTGATAATGTTAAATAATAATATATGGTATGGAGAGGGATAACATGTGACATGAACAATTAATGTCAATTGTCACTATGTCACCATTAATTTATAAGAAAAAAAATTATTATTGACTCATCTTAAAAAAATAGGAATGAAGTTGAAAAATATCATATGAAAAAAAAAGTTACTAAACTTTTCTTTAGAAATGTAAATTTTACCCTACATGTTCGTGAGTGTCTTAAATGAAAAGTTTTTTAAAAACTTTTTTTTTTTAACTATTTTGAATTCAAAGCATTTTCCATACATAATATACTACCAATTCCTCTTCTCTTTCTCTTCCAATAACTTCATTATCAATCAAACCTTATTTTTTGGTGCTTAGTCATTTTTTCCTTTTCTTCTAAAATATATTTTCCCTTTCTTTAAGCACAATTATATATAAATAATCAATCAATTGGTTATCTCTAACTTTACCTTGTCTTTGAACTACATTCATCTATTCAAATTCTTCATTATACTTTTATTGCTTTTAGAAAATGTACAAGCCTCCCATGGAAATCCTTGATAAGGGTTAACATTTTTATTTATCTAATCGGTTTAAATGTGTTATCACTACTTAAAAGAAAATCACGGTTTATATAATTCTTACACAACTATCATTCATTTATTATACCTTTCCTATCTTAAGAAAGCGAAGTATAACTTTTACAAATAAAAATAACAAAACCATATCTATGTTTTATAAAATTATCTATCATAATTTCATTCTATATTGCTATAGTTGGTCGGTGGTGTGGAAAGAATGGCATTTGCTTCCACCGAATTTATGGCCTTTTATTTCGTAGAAATACACAGACAAAAACTTCAAAAATCACCACCTTTTACTTTGCCCTATAATATTTAACAACTTAGACCTGCAAAAATATGTTTAACATGAGTGAAAAGTTCTTAAACTATATTAAGACAAATACACATTTATCTCTATTCCACGTTTTTCTAATGTTTTTTAAAAGGCTTTCAATTTGATTTTAACTTTATTTAAAATAAAATTAACGTAATCCTTTATATTGAAATTTATTTAAACAAAATAATGTGATATCTTGCATTAAATCTATGCTACTATTCTTTATAGATAGTGGTTAAGGATGATAAATAAATCTATTATAGGTATTGGTATTGTGTGAATTTTTATTGATTTTAATGTGAATTCTCACGTTAATCATGGATATGAATATAAATATGATATTATTTTTTTAAAATTGATATATATATATATATATATATATATATATATATATTTATATAAATATTTTAATACTTATCCTATAAAATCTATACCTATACCCATTCCACCTTCCATTCCGTATAAATGTGTGTAGGAATACTCTCTCCTTAGAACTCAACCTAAAAACGTTTGTCTTTGAGATCATAAATCTTGTGCAAAAAACGTGTCCAGATACTCCAACCTAACTAACTAAACATGAATTAAATTAGAGTTAGAATTACCGCACATCTATTTTGTAAAATAATAATTTTATTTTAAAATTTCAAAAAATAATTTTTAATTTTTAAAAATATCATTGCATTTATAATTATAATTAATTTTATTAGTAAGAACTAAATTTAGATAAATATATATTCAATTTTTAATTGAATTTCTTTGATTTTATGTTTACTTTTTTTAAAATATGTTAAAATAGTTTGTTGACCTAAGATAAAACTAAAGGAAGTTGAAAAAATTAAAGAGACTCTCAAATGATTTGGTATATCACAGGACCAATCGTGTTGCACACTGTCTCCTTTTTCAATTACAAGAAACCAAAATGGTTTTGTTTTGTATCTTCTGGCGTTAAGAATTTGGCAGCAACGGAAATTTTGAGGAACTGAATTTTGATTATTTTTTTTAAATACAACAAAATAAAAAAATTTTAAGTTATTCAATTGTAGTGAATTATATATATTATAAAAATTGAAAATATATTTTTATATTTTGAATTTTGTTAATGACATCTGTAAAACTTAATGTATTATCAATAACATAATAAAAGGGTAAATATAAAATTAAACTGAATATTATTTAATAAGATATTAATTTTTAGTATATATGTATGCATCAAAAACTAAATTATAATTTAGTTAATATAATAAATATGTGTTGAAAATTATTGTTTAATTTTGAAATGAATGCATAACACAAAATGAAAATTTGACATTAATATTATAAATGCGGATAACATAAATATTATTAATTAAGATGGTATAACACTAATAACAAATCAAAAATAAATTATAAAGAATACCAATAAAAAAAACATCATTTAAAAACGAAAATCTTTAAAAAAGAATAACAACAGAGAATACTTATTTCAATTGTTAACAACCTTTTTGTATAATGTTAATTATTTTAATTAATTGATACATTTCAAAACAAAAATATTTTCTTTTTCTTTAGAAATATAACTGTAATTAAAAAAAGAGTAAGAAAAATAGCTATACTTTACAACACATTTGACTTCACTATTGTTATTAGAATAGAATTAAGTAGTGATACAGGATAGTGATCATTATTCTAGGATATTGAAATGAAAACCCTAAATATGCTACTTTTTGTATAATTTTATATATTGAATTAATTATTACTTTTAATATAATTATTACACTAAATTTTAAATATTAATAATATATTTACATTTATTGATATTACTACAATAAACTAAATATGTATTAGTTGTAACATAATAGAAAAATCCATCATTTATTAATGAACAAGGATTTTTTAAAGAGGGTGACAATTTTTTCACTCAATCTATGCATATGGTTGTGAAAATATACTAAAAGTATGTTTAGATAAATTTCTCTAAAAAAGCATTTTCAGAGAGAAAAAGAAAAACTTTGGTATAAAAAAATTGTTGTAGTTTAGCAAAAGTAGTTTCACTTTTAAGTTTGAAGTGTGCATAAAGTTTTGTCTCATTCATAAGAATTGTATTCAACTGAAGGAAGAGTGTGAGCTATGAAATAAGTGTTTTGTAAAGGAAAAAAAAAAAGTGATTCTTTTCAAAGCAATTCTTTGTATCAAAGACACCTTTGTTTATTTTAAAACCTTAGTGACCTAAACTAACTAGTGACCTAACTACCAACTGAAAACTTGTTCTTCTTTCTCTGTCTTCATTCAATTCAAATAATCAAATAAAAAGTCAATGTCATTTCCCTTTGTTCCTACTCTTCTTCTTCATCTACCTCCTCTTCCTCTTTCCATTCTCCCCAATTTCTTGGTTTTCCTCTCTACACTTTTTCAGGTCTGTTTGTTTCCCATTTTCTATTTTCTTCCCCCTCATATGAACTTGCCAAACAAACTCTCAAAATTACAAGAAAAAACATAAATTTGTCTTCTTCTGGGTTATTCATTGAGCATGGTTGTTTTCCATTGAATGCCCATTTTTCGAAGTTTAATTTTTTTGTGGAATTGGGTTTCAAGTTTCCACTGAGTTCTTGCTCTAGATTTATTTTTTTTGTCAGCTGTGAGCAGCAGCTATTAAAATTCCCAGAAGCATAGTTTATCTTCATGATGATCTTAGAAGGGATGCATTTTCTCATTTATACTCTGCTTTCCATTTAAAAAGGTTTTGATTTGATGTTGAGATACTAAGAACAGAACAAGCAAATTTTTATAACCTTGTGGCTGATTATTATTGGTCACCATTTTTGTGACCATGGCTATCCTTATTTGAATCGGTGGAAAATGAGGAACGAAAATCACTTCAAACGTGCTTTTGCAAAATGCGGAAAGGTTGTAAGTGGAGAAAGAAACTCCTTTACATTACAACCACTAATTTTGGCCCTCATTATTGCACCAAAGCAAGTTGGAAGTGATTTTTTGCCCACTACAATGAAACGAGGATACGAGTATCGAAAATTTGAACATTTCTTCTGTCTAACTCATTTCATTTCCCTCCTTTTCCACATGCTCAGACAAACATTGTCCCCATATGTTTGGATTCACGTTAGATGATTTGCAACCACGTTGGTATGCTGTCTAATGTTTGGATTTACTTGTTAGGTTTCATGATGATTTTGATTTTGCTTCAAGAATTTATTTTTGGAACTGAGATAATTATTCAGTTTTACTGCTGACATACTTTTAGAATTAAAACATCTAAACATGAATCATATCACTTCAAAATCAACTGCAACTAACTATGATTCTTTTTTTTTAACTGTTTTTTATATGTAGTAAATGGATTTCTTAAAGGGAAACTTATTTATCTTGCAATTTTAACTGATTATGAAGCAAAATCTCAATCCGGAACAGTATTACTTGCCACTGACTCTCTTTCTGCGAAGATAAATAGAAGCATGATATGCAGATGAAAATAGCTAAGTTGAGTTTGAACAGGTTCTTCATACACATTACTTACTCTCTGATATCTTTTGGTAGCTCCCTTTAACCCAACCACTTCACCATGTCAAGTTTGGAGGAACCACTTGGTCTTGACAAGTTACCAAGTATGAACACCATTGATAGGATTCAGAGGTTCTCATCTGGGGCTTGTCGTCCCAGAGTAGAGAATTTGGGCATGGGAAACTGCTGGATTGAAGGACGAATTTGCAGCACATCTAACAGCTGCAAGTGAGTCATATATTGCAATTCATGCTAGAGACTTGAGACATTTCATTGCTTTACAATTCAACTTTTATCACTTTCATTGTATATATAGTCTTTGATTTTTACCTGCCTACTATATCATAGTACCTTGTATCTTTATGTAGTGAAGATGATGAAGAGACATTCCCATGGAAAAGACAAACAAGAGACTTATCCCAAGATAACTCCTTCACTCAGAAGACTATGACCAAAGGGAGGAAATCAATGAAATTTGGGATGACTGATGATTCATTCTCTGATAGCCAAAGCAGTCCAAAATGCTATACCAAAGATTTGCAAGGTTTGGCATATAAGGTAATTCAGTGGCTGCTGTATTGTTTTCAGTGTTCTTTATTCAAGTTTTCAGCTACCCCTCTTTGTTAAATTTTTAATTGGATAATGGCTTGATGCAGTTTCTGAACAATATACCAAAGTTTGTTAAGATAGTAGAAGTTGGTCCAAGGGATGGATTACAAAATGAGAAGAACATTGTGCCTACAGCTGTAAAGATTGAATTGATTCATAGACTAGCTTCTACAGGGTTATCTGTTATTGAGGCTACAAGTTTTGTGTCTCCCAAATGGGTCCCTCAGGTACAACTGTTTTACCTTATTTGTGCTAAATTGATATTGATGATTTTAAAGAGTGTTGGTTGAAGTAAATTTGTACCAAAGTGCTTGTATCTGAAATTAGTTCTCAATCTCATGGATCTCGTGGCTTCTGTTGGATAAAAGTCATTCAATTGTACAATGTTTGAATATCTTGCATTGAACAAAAGCTAATGACTTCAATTACGTTTCTTTCTTTATCTTATAGTTGGCTGATGCAAAGGATGTAATGCAAGCGGTAAATAACTTAGGAAGCATCAGAATGCCAGTTCTGACCCCTAATTTAAAGGTACAAATATCTTGATAAAGCCATAAACCATACGATTTATATTCAGATCTCTGACATGTTACATTTGTAGGGTTTTGAAGCTGCAGTAGCTGCTGGTGCCAGAGAAGTTGCTGTTTTTGCATCAGCTTCTGAATCATTTTCAAAATCCAACATTAATTGTAGTATTGAAGAAAGCCTTGCTCGTTACCGAGCTGTTATTCGTGCTGCTAAACAACTCTCAATTCCTGTTCGAGGGTATGCCTTTATTTTTCTTCTTAATCATTCTAAGATTACATCATAAGATATCACTGTCTGCTTCAATATCTGCAATGGGTAAAACCTTGCAAAAGGTGGCAAGGTCAAGGTCAATGTCCACTAGTTGGATGCATGAAAGTGTCATATTAGTTGATATTGTAGATTTTGCTGACACAACGTTCTTTTGTTGAGAATAATCTAAATGTGAGTCTATGTCATATATTGAGTAAAAATGACTGACAAAGTCAGACAAATAAGAACAAAAACCAATAAACCTGTTGTCTTGAGATTTTGCGTTAAAAGTGGTGACAATCCCTTAAATGAGTTGGACTTATGTCGCATATATATAATCTCTTCTTAATGAAACTCCACAAAATAAAAACCTTCACTTTTTCTATTCTCTTATTCCATATGACAATCAATTTCTTTATATTGAAACGTGATAGGTATGTATCATGTGTTGTTGGATGCCCGGTAGAAGGACTAATCCCTCCCTCAAAAGTGGCATATGTTGCTAAAGAACTTCATGATATGGGTTGCTTTGAAATCTCCCTCGCTGACACAATTGGAGTTGGCACACCAGGTAACAACTTAGATGAGTTCTGAACTTTGGAAGTTTGAGCAATCTATGCTTCATAGACAAGATTCTCTATTGTTGTAGACCTTTCTGTGTATGAACTTGATAAGGTGGATGAATGTAAAACTAAGTGTCTTTTTTCTGTCTTTTACTGAGACTTTGTTATTGGCTCCTTGTAAACTTATATTGTGTCATATTCATTGTGTTATATTCAGGAAGTGTAGTTCCTATGCTTTTGGCTGTGATGGGTGTTGTTCCAATAGAGAAACTAGCTGTCCATTTCCATGACACTTATGGCCAATCCCTTCCAAATATACTTGTGTCCCTTCAAGTAAGTCCTCAACTAAATTGCTTGGTTCGACCTTTCACTGTGTAAAACTTGTTCAGTTTATTACTTGTTTCATTATGATTTTTTGAGAAAGAATAAGCAAAAGGAACACTGGAGTAAATGCATGACAGTAAGAAAAATAGTTATACTTTAGTCCAATGTTATATGGACCTCAACCTCATTACATATGTAACATGTTTGGTTATGGTTGAACTGTACTTTTTATGTCTTAATTATTAATTTGGTCATATTTAAGCCTTTGATTCGGTATTTGAAAAAGACTCAATTGAGTCCTTATTTTTATAAAAAGATTTTGATGTGATCATTCTATTAAATTGATGTTAACATCATTTGGAGGTATCATGTCTCAAAATCTGGGTCTGTCGCGTATTAAAATCTAGGTCATCTTCTACTTGAAAGGTGCCATGTGTTAGAATCAGATTTTGACACGTGTTAGACCTAAATTTTGACAAGTGACACTTCCAAAGAGTATTAACACCAATTTAACAAATCAGACGACATCGAGTTTTTATACAAAAATAACGACTGTATTGAGTCAAAAACAAATATAAGGAACAAACTACAGAGATCAAATTACTAATTAAACCTTTTTTTTTTTGGCACCGTGAAGAAAAGGAATAATGATTTATTTGTGAACAGATGGGGATTAGCATAGTGGATTCGTCAGTTGCTGGGCTTGGTGGGTGTCCATATGCTAAAGGAGCTTCTGGGAATGTTGCGAGTGAAGATGTTGTGTACATGTTGAATGGAATTGGTGTGAAAACCAACGTTGACCTTCCAAAACTTGTGATGGCTGGTGACTTTATCAGCACCCATTTGGGAAGGCCTTCAACTTCAAAAACTGCCATTGCCTTCAACCGAGTCACAACTGATTCATCTTCTTAAGAGTTTATCACTAAAGGAATTTACATTATCATGCTTCAACTACTCACACTTCACCACTGCATTTGCATACATATATTATGTTCCTTTCGTCTTCTGCAACAACATCTTCACTCTGGAATCACTTCTAAATAAATAATTAATTTAGTCTTTGAAATTATATTTTAGTCTCTAAAACTAAATGAAAGTAAAAACAAAAGATCAAATGTACGAAGTTAAAAGGATCAAATGTGTTAATTAATAAAAATAAAAGGAAACTGATATATGAAGTGTACCTTTAAAAGATACAAAATATTATAATGTTTAACTGAGAGAACGAGGTCAACACAATTCTCAAGTTATATATTCCAATTTTTCTGCATGTAGGCCATGCTTTTTTCTTTTTCTTTTTTTCTTTTAAGAAGAACATTTTATTTTTAAATTTCTACAACAAAGTTGTTAATTATGTAGAAAAATTCAAGCTAGGGTTCTTTAAGTTAAACTTTAGAAAAGCAAGAAAAACATAGTTACCCCTTTTACGAGCATGCTGATAAAGAAGTTTTAATGTTTGACAGTGTTGGTGTTTTTGAAATACGAAATTGTAGTTTGTGTCATTGTGTGATGATGTTCTTAGTAGCTCGTGACAACAGGAATCTGACAACACTCATAGGATGATTTCATCTTCCTACGTATCATGTCAATTCTAAAATAATAATAATAATTCAAAAACTGCATGCCCATGCCATCATGCTGCAAAATTTACCATGCAAATTCAAATTATCTGTATAACACTCACAAAACTTAATTATGACATTATCAAACACAAAGCTAATAAGTCATGATGATGAGGGACACCACCACTCTCAAAGTTCAACTTAGCAAAATCATCATCTTCTCACCCTGTTAAGTCTTCACTCACAAGAGACACATTTTCTTCTTCTTATTCCTTTTTTCTTCTCTGTCAAAAGATTAAAAAGAAAAAAACATGCAATTTGTTGAGTACATGAGGCTATGATTAAGGCAAGGAAATAAATTGGTGCACAAGCAAAATGAAATAATGAAGGTTTCTTTTTTGCTTTTCTTTTGGTTCCCTTTTTTACCGGTCAAAGCCATGGCTCCCCTTTACCATAATTGGAATCTCAAATGCTTCTGCTTAGAATAAATGACATGATTTCTTCATCGCTCATGGCTCCTGCAATGCATGGGACCTTTCGTCTTGTAAGAGGCAATCCTAGTGTTGCTTCCATTCCGAAATTGCAGTTATTTAATGAGTTTAGATTCTTTACTGATTTTTTTTTTTATGTTATCTTCTGCTGAGTATTAAAAATACATTATGTTGATATTTTAAATATTTTTTTAATAGATTTTAAAACGTCAAAATTAGTGGTCAGTGTATTATGAAGACACAGTAAATAAACAACACAACAAAATTCACTAGAGAAACCAAATTTATTTTTTTGGAGTAGTATATATATATATATATATATATATATATATATATATATATATATAATAACATTTTTTCGATAACCATAACTATAGAAAAAGAGGTCAGAATAGACTATAACCATATATGAACAAATATAATCCATCAATAATATCATATGGTGAACAAATTCAAATAATTAGCAAAGTAAGTATTAAATGAATTTGGTTTCTCTACTGAATTGACAATATGGTGTTAAGGGTCTTTATTTTTATATATTATTTAACTTTATTTATTCTATCTAATGTGAGACTTTTTGACTCACACTTGAACTATTTTCAACAATTATTGCTATATTCAAGATTAAGTTTTATTATATTTGTTTTTACTTTAAATTTTTTGAAATAAAATTATTAAGATCAATTATTGAATTTGATGTATCTTTTCTAAATCTCCTTTTCGATTAATGAAAGAAATTATGATTTATTTATCGATAAGATTTAATAGTAATATATTCGTAGCTACAATTTGTAAATAACATTACCTAGAAGATATTTACCTACAAATATCATGTCATAATCGAACTCTAAAACAGATATAAATCAAATGTAATAATTGATGACCATGTTATTTTGACGAGTTTGAAGTCGAAATTATATTTTTTATTTTGACTAAAAAATATATGAGTTATACATTTACTTTGTTCTACTTTTTTATTGTCATATGTCAATATAATTTCAAGGAAATTTTATTTATAACTTATGGTGTTACTTTTTAAAAATCCATGATAATAATTTTACCCATCAACTAATTACATGCAGAAAATAAGAGTATATTTGCAATGTATAAAAGGGTATTATTTTATGGTGACTTATCTTGAAATTAGTGAAAAAATATATCTAATTTTAAAAACTCATATTGAGTTAGTATTTTTTATAAGAGCAGCTCCATGTGAAAACTTCTAGATACGTTTGTGTTTCATTCTAAGGGCATGGGAAAGAATGACATGTCTCTGCCATGTTCATCAATTCCATTTTCCAATAGAGAGGTTACAGAAATTCATGTTTAGATCCTAGTGAAATATATATACTAAGTGTTATAAAAACCATGGCATCACATTCAACTAATTTGAAAAGGAAAAAGCTTGTAATCTACAAAAGTAGATTTTTCAGCAAAATTTGTGTCAAGTTGTTCTTGTCTTAAAGCCGAGGGGGGCATTCACCAAGGGAGTAAAACAAATATAAAAATGGCCACAACCAAAAGCCATGAAAGTTTCCACTTTTGTAAAGTGAGTAAAGACAACATCATTCTTTGTAAGAAAAAGATTCATGTGCTGGTTATTAACACTTTCATCGCTTATTTGTCAAACCCCTCACCAGTTTGACCAAATTATATCTTTCTACTGTTCAATCTCAGAAACAAAAATAAAGTTATATGTACACAGAAGTTGTTCTTGTTACTTATATTGTTCAATTTCTTCTGTTCTTGTAACCTGTATACATGATGAGTTTCTGCATAATTGTGCTCACATCACAGAAGATAAAAGAACAACACAATCTAGTGATGATTTATTTGATAAACTGAGTTAGATAGATATGCAATGATATTATTGAAGTTCAAAGCTCTCTCTCTCACACACATTCATGCAGTGAAAAATATTGATACATGAGCCATAATAAGTGATCACAGGAACATTACCTAAGCTCCAACAAAAATAGCAAAAGCTCTCTCTCTCCCTCTCTCTCTGGTCCATAGTTGTTTCCCAAGTAAAAAAGCATCCAAACACATTCTGCTACATATTTATTTATTTATTTGCTTCTAGGCACCAACCCCTATGCTATGCTATGCACATTCATTGACTCACACCTCTCATTCATTCACGATCCTCATTTTCAGAGCTCACACTTCAAGGTTCCTCACACCATAGCAAAAAGGGTCACCCTCCTTCAAAATCACAACTTTACTTCCCTTCCCTTCTTCTTCTAACCTTTATTTTTTCTTTCTGAGTGTTTCTGGTGACACCCTTTTTCAATCTGATCCTAAAGAACCTGATTTTGTTTCTTACTTTACCGGGTTTTGAGCCAATTATAAGCTTTCCATGCACCATCTGTTCCTAACTGAGAGCATGAGGTTGATGACTCTACTACCTTGTTTCTCAGTCCTACTGCTGATTCTGTTCTTCTCCATATTCTCTTCCTCTGCTGCTGAAGGTTATGCAGAATCTCAAAGCCTTGCAAGTGAACCTTTGTCAAATCTCAGTCATAAAGGTTCAAGACTGAAGAATAATGGTGAAGCTGTTCTTGGTGATGAGAAAAGGATAATCTACACTGGTCCTAATCCTCTGCATAACAGATAAGTGCAGGATTTTAGTTCTAAAGGGTTTTTTTTTTTTTTTGTTTATTTTGAGTTCTCTCTGTAATTTGTATATATACATATATAGGTTTTTTCTTTCTTTCTTGTCTTGTTCTTTCTGCCATTTCTTTTCTTGTGAGAATCTGTGACTTATTTTTCGTAGACCAGTTTCTTCTGGTGTATTGTCAATAACAATGTGTGAGAATGTTATGTTACAATTCAATATCAAAGAAGAGAAAATTGGCTGATTGGTTTTTAATTCCATAATTCTTTTGGACTGAAGTTTAATTTCTGTGTACAGAAAGAGAATGGGAAGGATTTTTCTTTTTTATGTTGTTAACTGGTCATTTTAATTGTAAATTTTAAGCGATTATGGTTAAAAAGTTAATAGAATTATCACAAATGACAATTCCTGGTTAGAGACTATGAAAAAAATGTGCAAGTTCATGTATTACTCTTTTTTTTTTTACTCTTGGAATAAATGCA
>Ga0214545_1010160_pt1 | contig 13833 bp, 11 predicted proteins | sample CNSS4metaG_FD_160064 | JGI IMG/M metagenome (GOLD analysis project Ga0214545, IMG submission 160064) | Root nodule microbial communities from cowpea collected in UCLA plant growth center, Los Angeles, California, USA - CNSS4 | ecosystem: Host-associated > Plants > Roots > Nodule | place: USA... | reverse complement strand
TACTATTATAATATTTTTCTTAATATTTGACATCATGAAAATAAAAAAGAGTATGTTATTTTAATATTGAATATTTTGATAGTATCATGATTCCGTTGGTGTGATTTTTAAATTTTTTTTATAAAAATATTTAATTGATATATGGAACAATAAAAAAATGGGTATGGGTATGGGTATAAGAAAATACCCGTTACCCGGTGGGGATGGGATGGGTCAAAAATTGTATACCTGTTGGGTTTGGAGATGGGGATGGGGATGAATTTTTATTATGGGGATGAGGATGGGATCATGATACCCGCCCCGTTGCCGTCCCTAGAAGAGACAAAGAGAAAGGGAGAAGTGGTAGCATCAGTGCATTCCACGCTGTTCAAAGAATCAGAAAGCCTTGATGGAAAGTGTGCTAAGATTGAAGGCTATGATTTCAACCATGGCGTTAACTACCCGCTACTACTGAGGTCCATGGCCACCACTGGGTTTCAGGCTTCGAATCTCAGTGATGCCATCCAAGTCATTAATCAAATGGTTTGTTTTGTGTGACCCAATTTCTTTGTTCAGGTGAATTTGTGTTTTTTTTTTTCTTATAAAGTTGTGATTTTTGGGTTAAAGCTAGATTGGAGGCTAGTTGATGAAGCCGTGACTGAGGACTGCAGTGACCATGAGAGGGATTTGGAGTACCGAAAATCTGTGACTTGTAGAGTGTTTATGGGTTTCACTTCTAATCTTATTTCCTTTGGTGTTAGAGACATTGTTCGGTTTCTTCTTCACCATCGAGTTACTTTCCCTTGTTCGGAGGCCAATTCAAGCCTTTCCAATGGTATTCTTCAGTGCTTCTCACCATCATGATTAAGTAGTAAATTCAAGTCAAGTTATTATTTTTATTTTTTTTTTTGCATGTGTTTTGCTATGTGCAGGTTGATGTAGTTGTTACAACCACAGGTGGCATTGAAGATCTTATAAAGTGCCTTGCACCAACATTTATAGGAGATTTATCTCTGCCTGGGGCGTATCTACGCTCAAAAGGGTTGAATCGGATTGGTAATTTTTTGGTCCCTAATGACAACTACTGCAAATTTGAGGACTGAATTATTCCTATTTTCGATCAGATGTTAAAAAAGGAAAACACTGGGGTATTTTATTTAACGTATCCGTTCAATGCAAAGTAAAATTATGTGGTTTGGTTTTTGGGGAGCGGCTGCACTCACATTTATTATTCATACTTGTATTTGTATTTTGTACTAATTGTGATTCATGTTTAGTTTGTGCTAAACCAACATCAAACTAACTAAACTATGATTTTATGCATGGCCCGCCAAACCTTCTGCAAAGCAAATTCTTTTGAAGCTTTCACTTGTCACTTTTTTTCATGGTGCATTTTCTGTTTCCCAGAATGTGTTATGGACACCATCTAAGTTAATAGCTCGAATCAGGAAAGAAATAAACAACGAAAGCTCTTACCTTTATTGGGCGTACAAGGTAAGCATGAGACCAACTTTTAATGGGTCGTGCTGCTCCCTGTACTACTCTGTTTCTTATTTGAATCTTTTTCGTAATTAGATTGCTGTCCATATCTGTTGTGGTCTATAATAGTATATACAAGATGATATGTAGTTATTTGTTTCGATGTTCAGATCTACTGAAAAATTTGGGAATTGTAATACATATTACGATATAATATTATTAACATATTTTATGAAGACGGGAATGATCATTTTAGGAGGTGGCCTTCCAAAATATCACATTTGCAATGCCAATATGATGCGTAATGGGGCAGACTATGCTGTTTTTATCAACACTGCACAAGAATATGATGGTAGTGATTCTGGAGCTCGTTCCGATGAAGCTGTTTCATGGGGGAAAATACGTGGATCTGTTAAAACTGTCAAGGTACATCCTATTTATTAGTTTTTACTTTGTTGTAGCCATGCATATTATAACCTTTATTATAAAGCCAGCAATTAATAAATATCTAATTTAACTACTCAAACACTCTTAACATTCATGAAACAAAATAGGTACCAAAAAACCATCAATACTATATCTCTTAAATGTCTTTTTGTACATTAAAACAGGTCCACTGTGATGCAACGATAGCATTCCCTCTGCTGGTTGCTGAAACTTTTGCTACAAGAGTTAAACCTCACCATTGATGGAGCCTAAAAACGAATTCACTCTCAAGTTTGATTTAGTTGTTTCATGATTGACGATATCGAAGTTTCAGTTTGCTGTGGATGCTTAACATGGCAATCATTTGATTCTCCTGTTGTACATAGCAGACGACACAATGCTGGCCTTTTCAACCATTCCAAAGTTATCCACTGGTCCTGACCGTGTGGAAGTCGGAATTTGTAGATGTAGTTATAATTTTTCACCAGAGATGATTGTACTACTATAGTGTTTAGGTCAAATAAATCTTGAAAAAACTAACTGATCGTGTACGTTATTTATCATTTTTCTAAATGGTTGTTGTATTACAGGTTGGTGAAAAGTTATGACAGTACAACTAATTTCTGCTAATGTTGCATTTTTGATTGCAAAGTCTAGTTTAAATAGCTTTCGATAGTTACTTTTATTTATATATTACTTTTACTGATTGCTGTAATTTACTTAATAAAGTTGCTCTAAATTGGTAGCTGAACATTTTCTTTGTGAACTTATGTGATTTTATGATTTATTATGGATTTTAAACGAAAATGTAACTTTATTGAGTACTGAAATTATATAATAGCAGTGCGTGTAACACTGATTACAGATAAGGAAAAAGTATAATTAGTACACAAAACTCAAGCAACGCGCCTACAAATATTGAGACCATCTCCTACAGAAGTAAGAGAAAATTCAACGCGAGAATCGTTTGTGATTGTTTTGTTGAATTCAATTGCTGCATTCCTCCCTGATCTGGTGTGTGCTGGAACTTTTTCTTCTGGCCAGCAAACACGTCCTCCCCACAGAGTGTTGTCATATACAAGTAAACCACCAATCTTGATCAGTTTTATAAGCCTCTCATGGTAGTTAACATAGTTCTCTTTGTCAGCATCAATGAAAGCAAAGTCAAAAGATCCTTCATTTGCAGGCTGTACCCAAACATTCAAATATGTTTTTAGATAAAACAGTAAACATTCACATAGTCTTAGAATCTTAAAATTTGGTTTACCTGTTACACTTTATATTGAAATCAATTTCACCAGGCACACTTAAAAGTAGACATATTAAACTTGAACCTGGTTTTTTCAACATACAAAAAGAAACGGACTTACATCTTCAAGTAGTTTATCCAAAAATGGTAGAGCTGCAGACTCTATGAAATCAATCTTGTGCTCAACTCCAGCCTTTTTAATGACTGGTAATCCAATGTCATAAGCTTTCCTATCAATGTCAATGGCTGTAATCTGCACAAGCAAATTAACTTTTAGTTAGTTTTTTTTTTTTTTATAAATAAATGTTATTGGTATTTTGTTAGTAGGAGAAGTTAAATCTGTAATCTCTCTTACTTTTCATTCCAAATTCATCAAACCAATCTTATAACTTTCGAATGTTAGCGGGGGAATTAAACCCACACCCTCTCCTCCAACTTTACAACCCATAATTCCTTGCAGCAAATTAAGTTTTAGCACTAATTATAATGGAGACATATATAAGAATTCAAGTATGCAAACCTTTCCATCATGAGGAATGCTGAGTGCAGTGAGGAGAAGAGAGTAACCAGTAAACACTCCCACTTCAATGGTCTTTTTGGGATTCAACATCTTTAAAAGTAAGGTCATTAGCTGAGCTGCATCAGGTGAAGTAGCAATGAAGCCCCTGAATGAATATCCAAAAACAAGTTGAAGAATTTTCAGTTTTGTTTAAGCCTCAAATCAAATAACTGAAGGATAGAAGAATCACCAAGGGTGATTATTATTGAGTTCCCTCAGCTCCTTTAAGGGCTCAGGTTCTCTAGGATAAACCGCTGTTTCCAATATATACTGTCACACCAGAAAGGAATACACAAGAAGTGATCAATGAGTTTTCATTTCACGAATCAAGATACAAGTGTGTGAACTCACCATGAGTGAAAACAAAGAAAAATTGCAAGTTTGTATACAAACCTTGGTTAAGTCCTCGCTTTGTAATATGACCGGATTGCGGTAAATTGATGGATCCTTGATTTTTTCCATTTCTCTGCAATCCACCAAAACCGACAACCAACACCATAAGGGGCAGGGTCCTTCAAAGGGAAAGAGAAATAATATATCCCAGATGATATATTATCAAGTTCTTGATAAGAAAACACATTCTATTGCATTACTTTTTTATCCACCACTCAATGAGAAGAAATACTAGTTTTCTTGTTATTCTAATGGTTAGAGAGAAAATATAAAGTTTTGAACTTTAGAATGAAAAAGACTTTGATTATAACATAAATTAGGCATGTTTGGGACAAATAACAGATTGAGGAGTGATATACCTGAATTTCTCTATTCTGATGATAGCTTGAATGAGCTTAGAATGGATCTGGGAGAAAGTATGTGGTTGAAGCTTCACTCTGAGCACAACAATTAATAATTGGAGCTATTTCACCACACTTATGTAATTATTTAATGAGATGAATTCTTTGGTCAATACTATGCTTTATTAACTGTCAAAGGTGGCGGCTTATGAAACCATCCCCTCAGAAAAAAACACTGTCAAAAATTATATTATATATTATCACAAACTAAAACAAATATTTATTATCGGGACAAATATTTGTTTCCATGTGTGTAAGATTTCTCCAGTAGTACATTATTTCTCATCCTTCAGCATTTCCTATATTTTAGTTAATAAATATTATGTTAAAATTATAGGTTATAGCTTAGAAATCAAACGAGAATGAAAAGGTTAGAAATAGTTTCACTGGCCCATTGTGAACAACTTTTTTCTCAATTTTCATCTGCTAATTTCTTAAATTATTTTATAATCCTGTTAGTAGTATTTCTCCTTGTTAATTATGTTGATTTACTTATTTAAAATTAATTTGACTTATGTTTCTTTTATCTATTATATATGAGAGAGGGATGTAAATAAGCTAGCTAATTTTGTTGTGCTAAACTTAATCTTTACTGTCTTAATAAATATAAATATAAGACATAAAAAACCAATTATTTCAAATATAATAGAAAAAAAACACTTAAGCCAATTAAATGTCTGTCCACCACTCCATGGAAAATATATTTCAACTTTTTTTCTTGGTAGAAATTAAAAAAAAAATGAATTGTATATCCGCAGCAGATATAATTGATATCATTAAGCAATTAGTTTGCAAAAATATTTAAACCAGAGATGAATAGTTAAAAATATGATAATTATATACGTGGTTAAGGATTTATTATAAGTTTCTTTTCGTGCATGACGCTAAAGCTTTTTTTTCAAGACAACCCTTCGCAAAGAAATTTGCCGTTCTATCAGTTTTAGTTAGAAGAAAAAAATATTGTTTAAATTTTGATTACAAAATATAAACAATGTAAATTTCATAAAAAGCACACAAAACAATTATCATAAAAACCCAATAAATTATTCAAATTTAATCATCTTAGAAAGTATAGAGATAAAATGAAGTCAATAAAAAGTTAATAATTGAGTTGATCTGGGTCTGGATTGTTGAAATCATAAGATCATCCAACAAATTGTTCGTCCTATTTATTATTAAAAGGTTAAATCATTTCAAAGCTCCCCATTTTTTTAGCAAAATATCAAGTAGGTCCTCCCATTTTTATTTGACTCAGTTCCTATTTTCGAAAATTCGTTGCAATCAGTTCCTTTCCGTTAGTTGTCCAATAACGGTACTAATTATGTGACATGTGTCAGCACGTGGTTTTTTTGATTTTTTTTGATTTTTTTTATAATTTTTTTAAAAAAATTAAAATTGCCACATGTCAATCTGACCTTGTGCCACGTGACAGAGACAGTGTGATGTGGTAGTGACAGTGCCACGTGACCTAGTCCCTGTATTTGAATTTATAAAGTTTTTATTTTTAAAACAACTCTAACATTTATCTATAAATTATGGATATATAAATATTTAAATTTAAATTTAAATAAATATCAGTGCAAAATATACATTTAAATAAATTTAATTTTGTTAAAAATATCAACTATAATAAAAATATCATTGTAAAATTTATATAAAATTTAAATTTGATACAGGATGAAATTCATTCAGTTTTAACAAAATTGGGACCAAATTGAGACAAAATAACAAATGTAAGGACTACATTAAGACTTTTCACATAGTGACACGTGGCACTGTCACTGCCACATCACACTGTCTCTGCCATGTGGCACAATGTCAGATTGACACGTGACAATTTTAATTTTTTTTTAAATTATAAAAAAAAATTAAAAATTAAAAAAATCAAAAAAACCACGTGCAGACGTGACACATAATTAGCACCGTTACTGGACACCTACTTGAGTCAAATAAAAATAAGGACTCAATTGAGTCAAATAAAAATAGGGGGGCGTACTTGAGATTTCGTTACAAAAATAGAGACCTCTGAAATGATTTAACCTTATTAAAATGAAAAGTGGTAAAGTCTATGATTGAAGCTTTATTCTTTTGTTTCTTCTGTGCAATGAATTCAGTGTTCAACTGCGAGTTATGGGCTTTAGGCCTTTTTTTTCTTCTTCCGTCCAATCCAAATACTCGCCTCCTTTGATTCAAACGTTCTAGAATCCTCCACAAAAATTATTTTAAAACATATTAAATAAAAAAAATTAGTAGAATAATATCACAACTAGATTTTTTACAAAGACATTCCATTCATAGAGTTCTAACCAAAATGTATCCCGTGAATATTTTTAATATTAGATAAACTATAAAAAAATATAAATTAAAAGTACTTAGTTTGATGGTAATGTATTACTTCACTGATAAAAAGATGTTATAATATAGAAATTTAAAAACATTTTAAAAAATTAGTTCTGAAAAAATATAGTTTATATACCTGACAAAGAAATGAAATTTGTGTAGACGAAACCATAATTTATTCAATTTAGTAAAACTAATTATTATTAAGTCTGAAGTGAACAAAGTTAATAAGCAGAGGTGCATAAATGAATGTGGCATTTAAGCGGCTAAATTGAATGAACATCCAATGCATAAGGTAAATATCTAGAGTGAAATATTCAACTAAATTGTTGTGATGTAACAAAAATGTGACTGTGTACTAAAACTTGTCACTTTTTCATCCATGTTTTTCTTCATCATCCCAGTCTTCCAGCCATTCAAGTCCAAATTATCACTGTGATCATCACTTAGAGTAACGAGATGAGAAGCGGAAGTCTTTCTAGATGGTTCATTTGTCCTTGCATCTCCAAAGTGATAATTGTTTTCAGTATTCAAATCACTCTCATCATATAGGTCAGCCACAAAATCTTCTTCATTTCTACTTCCTTGCATTTTTCGACTCGTTTCATGTAAGTCACTTATTTTGCTTAAATCAGGTCCGTGGTTTAAACATCAAATTATAGTTGAATGCTCTTGCGGTACTTGAAATTTTTGTTTAAAGGATCAAATTATATTAATTATATATAAATTATTTTTTTAATTAAAAAAATTTTATTTTTTACATTATTTTCTCTATTCAAAACAAACACTCATGATAATAAAATTCAAAAAATATGACAATAATATATACGAAAGAGTAACATAAAATTTATTATTAAAAAATATATTAAAAAAAAACAAGTTACCTTTAGTCAGAGTACTACTCTACGCTTTTTTAATAACTTAAAATCTTCAATAATTGAATCAGAACTGAAGTTAGTTGCAATATCCTTTTCAATATAGATTATCAGTGTTTGCTAAAAATTTAGTCTCCATCATATTTCTCAACCTGTTCTTGATTATTTTCATTGCAGAAAAATATCTTTCAGTTGTAGCTATAGAAACTGGAAGAGTCATGATAAGAAGAAGTAATATATCAATCAAGTAGTAAACTTCAGACTTTTTTGTTGTTGCCAAACATGTACATAACTCTTGCATTGTTGATAAATTCTTTAAATTTGAATCTTGACGAGCATCAGTAATGAAATGTTGAAGTTGAAAATTCAAATTAATCTTCTCTTACTCATTGAAATCCATGGGATAATATTTGTCTACAAGAATGCAAATTTTATTAATATTAAAAGCTTTATAAGCATCCTTAGCATCCAAAGCAGAGCTTAGAATTAATAACTTTATTGCTTGGTCATTAAATCTACAATTTAACTCTTGTAATTGCTTATCCATGGTAACAAAGAATATTTCAACTCTGAAATAATGTTCCACTGTAATATGATCTTTTTGGTGATGAGAGCGTCCTTGCCTTGCTACATAAGAAGCCCTAAAATTAGGTACCTCAATGTCATGTTTTTCACAAAAAGAAGTCACATTTTCTCTCAAGTTTTGAATAACTCCTTTTGTAGAACAAACTAGACACATAACATTAACTATATCTTGAGATTGTTGTTGTAATGTTTGACAAAGAACCTCTGTTATCCCTATAATTTCTCTCATCAAATACAAGATCAGTATAAACTCAAATGAGGTCAAGCTTTTGTAAGCATTATCGACATCACCACGTTGTGAATAAGTAGATCCATCAACAATAATGTTTTCTAGAACTAAATCAGTTGCATCATACATATTGATCAAGCTACAAATAGAAGAGAAATGGGAGCTCCAGCTGGTATCCCCAAATCGTTTTAAAGTATCAATTTAATTTGCCCCTTTACCATTTTCAAGCTCATCAATTTCTAACAAATATGTAATTTTATCTAACTTGGCAGCCTGTAACTCATCGTGATGTTTACTAGAAGAGCAAACAATATTGACCATAAAAGTCAATTTTGAAAAGAATTGATGAATTGGAATAACTTCTCTTGATGCAACAACTAAGGCAAGTTGTAATCGATGAGAAAAATAATGAACATAATATGCATAAGGACAATCAGTCAAAAATAATGCTTGTAATCCATTCCATTCTCCTCTCATATTGCTAGCACCATCATACCCTTGACCATGGATATTAAAAACATTAAAATCATGTCAAGATAGTACAACACACAATTCATTCTTCAAAGTTAATGTTGTAGTGTCTTTAACATGCACAATATCAAAAAATCGCTCTTGAATAAAATCATTTTTATCAACGAATCTCAAAACAAGAGCCATTTGCTCTTTTTTTTATTCATCACGAGCTTCATCGACAACTATACAAAACTTGGAATCCTCAATTTCCTCACGAATATGATTTTTCACTTTACTAGAAAGAATATTCAATAACTCCTTTTTGAATTTTATGTGAAGTATATTTGGAACTGTATGGAGCATTTTCCAACACAACTTTTACAACTTCATCATTGTATGATGCTATGAGTTTTATCATCTTAAGAAAATTACCTTGGTTCCTCCATTCAATACTTTCATCAGGATCTCTAAAAGCACAAGCTTAAAGTGATAAAAAACGAACCGTGTCAATTGAAATCTTGAGACGTAAACGATTCTTCATAATTTGATCTGAGCTTTGCACTTCCAAAACATTCCTAATATGGTAATTTTGATTTAAAAGTCTTGACAAGCAGACACTACAATATTGTGTGGTGAACAAGGGTCCTTCCATATGTGTTTAAGGAAAGCACAATTTTTTCCATTGTTAACTTTCCTCCAACTTTTAAAACTTATAAAAAAACATTCAAAACGTTAAAACATGTTGACGACAATCAACTTATTGCCAATTAGAATTAAATGAAAATCAACTCAACTACCTATAACAATGAAAACATCTAAGCCAAGTCGTTCGCTTGGTTTTTTACTAAAAAGATAGCATGGTAAGCAATATGCAACATCTTTTAATGGCGAATACACTAACCATGAAGAAAATAAGCTAAACCATGTGTACTGAAATCTTCTTGGATGACCATCTTTACCAGACAACCGATAATTTTCTAGATGCATTTGATATGGAACCCATTTTAGATAAGCCCTTCGTACCCCATCAATTCGATTTGGTGGGTATTGTCAAATTTGAAGACGCTTCCTCAGATCACGTTCTAAAGCATTTTCAAATTCATTATATGTAACTTCAAGAACCTTCGCGATTTATTTTTTGTTTTCTTCAATTTTGGATTCTCATGAAGTTTCTCAATTTTAGATGACGTATATGCATTTTTTCATCTTCATCACAAGTCTTCCTCTTGAAAAAAGAATAAATTCTTTCACTCTTTACCATAGTTTTTCTATTATAAATTTGTCACATTTCACCTATTTACAAAAAGATAAAATTAGGAATACCTAAAATTAAATCTTCAAAGCAAGACTCAATATTTTTAGAAAACTAATAACTTCTAAATGATTAGCTTCTCTTACCTTAGAGTAGATTCCTAATCTTGCTCTTTCCTTAGACAACTTCAAAGCCTAAAATAGCTCTATCTACACAAAGAAGAGTTTGATCAACAATTAGAGCATGACTTTATCACCTCTAACCGATAGAGATATGCCTAGAGCGTAGAAAAGCCACATACAAAAAAAAACATATTGCTTCAAAAAAAAGGGTAAAAATTGAACTTAATCAAAAAAAGAAATTGTTCGGTCCAAAATATTTCTTAACTCCTCAATTTTGTCGTATTGCAATTTGATTTTGAAAATAATAAGGAATTGATGGTGAAAATTGAGATGGAAATAAGAGGAGAGAAAGAGATGGAGACACGAAAGAGAGATGGACCAAATAAAGAAGTATAAGAAATTATAATAGAGAGGGAAAACATGATTTTTAAATTTTAAAAATTAATATAAATAAAGTAATAATATATAAATATATTTTTTTGAAATATATAGAAAATAAAATAAAAATTGTTGAGATTAATATAAATAAAGTAATAATATATAATTTTTTTAAAATATATAAAAAATAAAGTTAAAAAAATCGTTAAGGGAGCCGAGGTCTTGATATTCGTTAAATTTTTTTAATTTGGTCTTAATATTATTTTTTTTCAATTTGGTCCTAATATTCGTCAATTTTGTTCACTTTGGTCTTGATTAGTGTTAGAGTTGGTTTAAAATTAGAACAAAAATTTAAAAGTAAAGAATAACACCATGGGTTTAAAAATTTAAGAGGTTAAAAATCACATAAATATTAAGTTATATTACTTTATATTATTTTTAACATTTTAAAATTTCAAATCATAGTGTTATTCCCTACTTTTATAATTTTCATTTTAATTTTAAACCAACTATAACTTTAAATTAAAACTATTTAATAAAAATGTGAATTTTAATAAGAATATCAGTATAAAATTTAAATAAAATTTAGATTTGGTTTTAATTTCGAGAGGGGTAAAATTGCTCAATTTAAAAAACAAATTAGGACTACATTGAAAAAAAAAACGAATATGAAGACCAAATTGAATATAAAAAACTAATCATGACATGTGGCATGATATTAACTTGACACATGGACCTATTTAAAAAAAATAAAAAATTACGAAATGATACGTGGCGATCATTGTCCACAATCCGTTCACTATTTTAACGATGTTAGCGAAAATGACCAAATTAAAAATATTATAACCAAATTGAACAAAAAAAAATATTATGACCAAATTAAACATTAAACATTAAATATTATGAACAAAAAAATATTATTTTACTAATGTTTCATATTTTATTATGATATAATTTAAACATTAAAAGTATATTTAATCATGATGTAGTTTTTACTTCTTGAAAATAATAATAAGAAAACAAAACAAATAAAATATGTATATATATTAAAAAAAATATTAGATAAAAATATATTAATTAAAATATTATAAAATACGTGTGTGTATTAAAAAAAGATGAAGAATCTTCTAAATAGATAAGAAAATAAGGAGAGAAGATAAGGAAAAAAAATAGGAAAAAGAAAAGAAAAAGGAAAAGGAGAAGATAACCTAAAGAGATAAACATTATCTCTTCTTTAATGGAAGTAATGAAGATTTGAAAAAATTAGCACATGTATGACTTTTATATATATATATATATATATATATATATATATATATATATTTGAGATGAAATGAAGTGAAAGTAATAAGTTATGTGAGAAAGAGGGAAAAGAAAATAAAGGGGAGAGAGAAAGCTTAGAGCAAAAGATTCAAAGAGATCTTAATTCTCTTCAAATATTATTATTGTGTCCTTCAATCAATAAGGCAAGGGAGAGTGGGGTTAAGCTATGTTTATATTAATCTTGATAAACTCATAGATGTTATATTAATCTTTTATTTATTTTGAATCATATATTATTTTATTTACTTTCATTTAATTTATTTTCATGTATTATCCTATTTAACTTATTTTCATGCATTATCCTGTGCCAAACGTATCCACCGAGCTTAGAGGTAGTGAATAATACAGTCCAGAGCAGGACCATCTAGAGTGGTGGGGAACAACCTGCAATAAACTCGATCATCTTGAGTATAAATACTAACCTTATGTGGTATGCTCAAAGATGTGTAGCTGGGTCAGAGACTCCCTCATACTTACGAATGTTGATTGCAATTCCTCTAGGAATCTTGGCTCGAGCCACCCTGGATGTGAAGAGATGAAAGCCATTAGTAACCGGTGGGTAGTCGTACTCTAACAGGTCTCGGTAACAGTCTCGTTTTATCCTCTCCTCTGGCTAGTGAGAGTAAGTTGTTGAATGTTGGGAATCGGTAGAGTTATTCCTTCGTCAATGACGATCCCTCAAGCTCATTCGGGAGTGGCGAGAGTAGCACAGGCTTTTCTAAGAATAACGACAACGGTAAGGGCTTCCCCGATCTCCTGCCTGAGGAGACGGAGGTCGCTCTTGCCATGCTCCTCTAGGAAAGGAGCGACTGACTTGCCTATGATGTTGGCTCCACGGCGAAGAGCTGCAGTTGACTCCTTCACCCTCCTAACCTCGGGGGGAAGCTGATGAAGTTGTGGATCATCGTCTTGGTGCCTGTGAGGGGTCCTAGCATTGTCGGATGAGTGTCATGACTCTAAGACAGACGAATGGACCCTTGGTTGAGGTCGTGAAGGCTGGGACCCTCGGTTTTCTAGGCTTGAGAGCTTTTGGTTAATAGCCTGTAATGCAACCTATTGTTGCTCCTATAAAGCCTAGAGGGCTTCCTCATGACGCTGACCCTGTTGCGTGCTCTGAGTTATCAGAGCTTGGATTTGGCGATCAAGAGTAGCTAGTAGATTGGTTACCATAAAGGCCTTGGGTTAGGGAAACGTTTTACCGGAGTCCCATAGTGTGCCCCAAATGTTCTTACCCAGAACTTGAGGTGGGAGCCTGGTAGGTTGGAGGTCCTAGTTGCAAAGAATATCCTACATGAGTGCTCTAAGAGAGAGGGATCCACCTGTAAAAAAACTCTACGACACTCAAGTTAGTAAGAGGACTTTTTTGTATTTAGGGTTTTTTTAAATTCAAATTTGTAAAAGTAGGTCCGTTGAATTTTTTTTTTTGCAAAATAGGGTCAAGTCGTCGCGGTGGAGGACGACATTACAAATGAAGTCGTCTTCCACCATGTCGGTTTCTTTTTTTTCCCAAAAAACGAAACCGTGTTTTGAGAAGCCGATTTTCATTCACTTTAAAAGTGAAGTCGTCCTTGGGCATGGAGACTTCACTTTTTGTTTTTTTTTTTTTGTCTTTTTTTACGTTTAGCTTTATGTATATTTTTTAAATATATATTATTTATTTATTTTTTAAATATTTGTCTACAGTAAAACTTTAAAAAATAGTTTTAAAAAATTCTAAAATACTTAGTCGTTAAATCTTAATACAAAATTAAAAAGATAAAATAATACAAATTAAAAAATATTAAAAAATC
>Ga0214545_1010157_pt1 | contig 13835 bp, 9 predicted proteins | sample CNSS4metaG_FD_160064 | JGI IMG/M metagenome (GOLD analysis project Ga0214545, IMG submission 160064) | Root nodule microbial communities from cowpea collected in UCLA plant growth center, Los Angeles, California, USA - CNSS4 | ecosystem: Host-associated > Plants > Roots > Nodule | place: USA... | reverse complement strand
AATAAAAGAAAAATATATGATAATCAAGTCACAATTAAAAACCAGTTATTAAAAAACACTTAGTGCATTGCTTTTTCTTCGATATTTATAAAAATGAATATACCAAATGCTCGTGAGATAAAAAATAATATTAATTATTAAACTAATATTTCACTATCAATTAAGAAAAAAAGAATTACTTTTCTCTTCAATAATAGAAGAAAGCATACAAAAATGGGAGCACAAAATAATGAATTTGTGTTCAACTTTCTTTTTTTCTTCATAAACAAAAGAAAACAAAACAAGTAAAAGTCTAAAGTGGATACAATATGTGAGAAACTAAAAAAACAGTGAGAGAGAAAATAAAAAATATCTTAATAAATTTATTTATTTTTTATTAAATTGAATATTATGCTTTATTATTTATTAGCATTAAATGTTATATTTTATAAAATAAATAAAAAGATACCTATTTTAATTCTTATCGATTCCCAATATATACTTTTATTATTTAAAAAATTCCAAAACATTACATTTCTTATACATAATTTAAAAAATTAAAAACAAAAAAAAAATCATATAACATAAATAAAAATAAATTAAAAACGTTGGGGGGGCCACGGCTCCCCCCTGTCCCTTCGTTGGTCCGCCTCTGCCTGGAACACCTTTCCCGCCTGACCAACATTCTCCATAGCCTATTTGTTTTCTAAATTACTAAATATCTTTCTTAAGGATCGGACAAACAGTAGAATAATAGTCAAGTATAGCGAAAACAAATATCTGTCTAGCTCTAATACCATCAGTTGGCATTAGAGCTGTAGCGAAAGATAAACATTACTATTAAAAATATTAATAGGAAATTTTAATACTAAAATTAAACCAATGAAAACACACACACAACTAGAATTGATTACATCAAATTTGGACACGAGGGAGTTCAACTACTCATAGAATATTACAATACAATTCTAGCAGCATCTACACATAAGATTTACACTAAGAGCACCTCCCTTGTGCCTCACAAACCCTATTCTACCCTACTACTACATTGTGGAGCCTCTACTCAATGCTTGAAATGAGGACCCAATCTCTTTATTTATAGGAATTTTTGAGCGATGGCCAGTCCAACTTTTGGTGCTAAGGGGAAATGGGTTTCTTTCTTAGCTTAGCCCGTTGTCCTAGTGCTTAGCACGTGACCTTTCCTTCTTGGAAGGGTTTTCTTGGTTACTCAGCCTTATGGATTTGAGCTCCAAGTTTCCTTAAAAGAGGATTTCCTCACAAGGCTCAACTCCATTTCTTGTGCTTAGTCAGAAAGTCCAAATATGTTGTCCTATCTTTTCTACTTCCATGGCTCAACTCCAGTACTATGGCTCAACTGCATACTTGATATTTTCTTTTATTTTTACTGCAAAACAACAAAATATCATTATATTTCATAAAACTCTATTTCTCAATATCTCATTCTGTATCTTAAGCTAAGGAGGTTTGTTTTGTACACAAATAGCACCATTTGATACATGATAAGTGTCAATTTTAAATGGAAAATTTACTTATTCTTGACACTTATCGGTCTTTGTCAGAGGTTACCTTGTTTTGGTGCATGTGGTATTGTGATAAAATGGGCATATTAGTATTGTGGTGAGCCTAAGGTAGGAATGCATGACCATGTGATGGTGTTAAACTTGGGATGGTATGAGGGATTGGGCAAAAGGATTATTGCAAGGGCTAGTGAGGTAAGTTATGACTTTGCATGAGTTGTATGCAATATTTGGTTTCTGGTTTTAAGTTCTTTATGAGCAAGTTTAGTTCCTTGTTAAATCCAAGTGTTGGCATGTGTAAGATCTGTGAAATTTAACTAATTAAATAAATAATTAATTAATAAAAGCGGGTAGTGAGAGCCTTTATGGCATTTAATACGGACATGTGTGACGTGGAAAAGTACTAGCTCAAATGGTTGAAAGTACTTGGTTATATTGAGAGGACTTGGGTTTAAGTCTTATGTATGCCATTTATGTGCTATTTAATTTATTATTATTTTTATGATGTGCTGAATCATGGTGAGTGATAATATAATCCTAGAATTATAGGAATTATCAGGAAACATGAATTAGTTGAATGGTTGTGCATTGATTTGACATTGTCATGGTTATGGGTTTGAACCTTGGTGAATCCAAACTAAACTTTCTTTTTGCCAAAATTTCTTTTAGCATGAATGTGAAAGGGCAAAGAAACCCTAGTAACCAAGGGGGTCTGGAAAACCATCTAATAATTGTGCTTTAATGGTAATTACCACCATCAATGAAATAATTTTCGTTTTGAGTCATTAATCCATCATTATGGTTTAGTAATTGGTCAATTAAGAGGAAAAAGAGAGAGATGGAGGCTGCCATTGTTCTGCACATTAGGGAGAGAGAATTCAGAGTGAAATTGGTGTTTTTTATTAAAGCATAGAGGCTAAATTGGAGAGAACTAAGGCAAGCCATTGGGAGCAAGGAAGAATCAAAGACTATTAAGTTTAAGAAATGATTTCCAGGTTAGGGGAGCTGGAACTCGTAATTTCATAATATGGATTTAATTGTATGATGTATAACATGTTTATGTTTGAATTCCTTGTTGTCAACATTGAATGTTCTGTGTTTCTGAAAATTTCCAGAAACTGCCTGGCGGGTCTTCAAAGCCGCCAAGCGACACATGCCATTTGTTGTGAAATTTTGGGTTCTTGATAGGAACCGCCTGGCGGCATGATCAGGCTGCTAGGCGACGCAATCTCATAACCCAGCTTCTGGGTTTTTCTTGATGAACTACCTGGCAGTGATGAACACTCGCCAGGTGACGCGAACAATGTGGCTTGATTTTAATGTTTTAGAGTCTTTGGGATGATTCTGATTGGGGGAAAAGGAAGTTCTATCTGTTTGTGTATGATTAGATGCCATATATCGTTGAATTTCGTGTGATTAGAAGATTTAAATTGGATGAACTTATATAAGTATCTTTTAGGGTTTGGAAAATTGGGGATTTGAGGGTTTTTAATGTTTGATGCTGGATTTGCATTGATAATCTGTAAATTTGACTCTGGTTGGAGAATAGGTACCTTTGCTAGCAATGATTGACTGTTGGAATTGGGTAAAAGATCAATGTAGGATGGTTTGGTTTTTTGGGCATTCGCAGGTGTAGTGAAGTACTGAAATTTCCCAGACTTTCATGCACCGCCTGGCGGCGCTTGCATCTCCGCCAGGCGCCAACGTAGTGGATTTTGCACTACGTGGCTATAATGGCAAACACTGGGTCTAGGTTCTGTTGCAGTCCTAAATGGAACTGGAAGAATGGAATTGGTGATATCTTTGAATAGTTAATGATAGGAACCTAATGCATGAATTAAGGTAGTTGGCTTAAACTTAGAATTGGTTGGATTTAGTAGCAAAGTGATGCGAGGGAGGTATATATGAGGTTAGTTAAATGAGGACTGAGAATGAATGCTGCCTAATCTGATGTGGTATTAGTTATTCTGAGACTTTGCTTAGGTTAAAGTGTGGTATAATGTAAATTATGGTTTTGGGCAAGCTATGTGGGGGAGGTCCAGATTTATGAATGAAGTGTTGGTAAACACTTAGGTAGGGGTTAATGGAAATTGGATATGAAGCTAATACTGGAATGTGAGTGGAGTTGTGATCTATCCAGGAGGAGTTGACATGGATTGAATATAGCCAATAATCTGAGATGTAACTTGGGTGGTAGTTGGTAATGATTTCAGGGTCTTAGACTGCTTTCAGGATTATCAAAACTGGTCAGCTCGAGTACTGGTGTGGCATTTGGTGGTAGTGTTGGAACCGCTAGGCGAAAGCAGCATTTCTAGAAGGTCACAAGGACGCGTGGCACCTGGCGGTGAGGGTCGTCTCGCCAGGTGATACCTACAGAATAGTGGCAACAGAGGCGCTTGGTGCCTGGCGGTACGTGTCCCCCGCCAGGCGGTCTGGAAGCGTGTTTCGCCTGGTGGGTTAAGAGCAGCACCAGGCGATATTGCAGAGGCAGAAGGTATATTTTTGCTTGCTTTGGATATGCGTGATCTACAAAACTTTGGTGATATCTCGAAGGTCGACTTGCTGGTGATCCTTGAGTTGTGGCTTGGGGTAGGGGTTAAGCACGTGGCATTCCTTGAGTTGTGGCTCGAAATGACATCTTTTGAGTTATGGATGGGGATGGCGGATGAACACGAGGAACTCTTACGTTGTGGCTCGGGTTGGCGAGTGTTGTCGGTGTGAGTGTGCGTGTTGTGGCACGTACAGATGGGTGCAGTTAGATTTCCCTCCTTAGTATTAAGTTGACGAGTTTGGTAGTCTTTGGACGTTATGAATGTTATTCGTATTGGGAACTCCATCGGGCGTTACGGAGTGTGGTTCATAGCATGGTTTCCCACACGTGCTCTACCAGGTTTGGCTGGTAGGTGTGACAGCAAGACATCTTGAGGTACTCATCAGAAGACGTAGAACACGGGTAACATGGTGGTAGCCATGTGACATGAAATCAAAGGCTGGAATTCCTTTGGTGTACTTGTATGATTTATCTAATGTATATATATATATATATATATATGTAATTATATATGTTTGTGTAATTGTAAGCTCACCCTATCTGCTTGTGTTTGGCGGTGATCGTGTATGCGGTTATCGCAACCGAAATCACGACGAGACGACGAACCAAAAAAAGAAAATGAGTTTGAAAAGAGATTTGGAGTCGCCACCATAGTTATTTCTGGAAAACTACAGAAAACCATAAAAATAAAACAAGTCTGCAAAAAACCAGATTTTAGATCTGGGAGTCGGTTACGCGTAGGGAAGGTGTTAGCACCCTACAGCGCTCGCCCGAGGGCGGTACCTTTAATTAAAAATGCAAAGTCAATGTGGTTTTCAAAGTGTTAATTTCCCCCAAAAATAATAAGACAAAAATGCTAAAAAAGAAAGAAAAATATTTTTTTTTAATTTTTTGGGCTCGACAAGGATTGACCTTGGTCCTACGTATTCTGATTAAAAATATTCTCATTAAAAATGAGAAATCAGGGTTACGTAGTTCTTTAAAAGATATTTGAAAAACAATTGAGAAAATGATTTGATTTTTTTAGAGGTGAACCTGACAAGGACTGACCTTGCTTCTACGTATCTCACGGTGAAGAATCAAGGATCACGTAGTTCTTAACAAAGACTCTTTGTTTGAAAATGTTGATATTTTATATTTTGAAAAATTTTGTATTTTTTTGGTGTTTTTGAATTACTTAAAAATATGTGTCATATGACGCGAGCGATCGAACAGACTCTAAAACAGAAAGAAAATTATTTTTGGTTTTCTGAAAATGAGTGTCACACAGTGCGAGCAACCGGACAAACACAATAAAGCAAAAGAGAATATTTTTTTGTTTTTTAGATTTTTTTATTTTTTTTATTTTTTATAAATTAAAATATTTTTTTTTTCTATTTTTTTTAAAAAAAAAATTAATAAAAAAAAAAAGGATAAAAGTGAAAAAAAAAAAACAATAGTAGGGTGCATGAGTAATGTGTGAGGTGCATGAAGTAAACATAAAACACAGGCCCAAAAATGAAAAACAAAGATATAGGGGGTGCGAGTTATCAAAATGTGGAGGTGTATGAAGTGAAAATAGGGATGCATAGATTAAGATGGGGGTGCACGAAGAAAACAGATCCAAATTTTTTAAAACCCTAATTAAAACTAAAACTCCCTTTTTCTGGCAGCTTCTTCTTCGCTTCATCTACTGTAGACCCTTCTCTCTTCTCTTTTCATGAGCGGAACAAACCAAAACAACACCAACCATCATCAACGTTGCACCTATTCCGGTGAGCCAGGGACGCCGACAACGATAATGATCACCATCAGAGGTTTCATCGGCGACAACACTTATAGTCCTTCCTTCTTCCCCAATGCGCGAGCCACCACTGTAGCCTCCAGGTCATGACGTCGCCTGCTTCCCGGTTCGTCAAAGCCGCCAGCGACGACACTAATCGCTACCAAAAGCGTCACCGGCCTTCGTGGTGCTCCAAGCTTCTCGAACCTCTTCTCACGCGAGCCACACTAGATTCAGAAGCTACGCCACCGAACCTTACCGTCGTGCCCCCAACTATGATTGAAGTCGACATCACTTAGCCCTTTCGAACTCTGACTCGCTGCTGGTAATTTTTCGTTCTCCTCTGCTTTACTGTTATGTGTTGAACGCGTGTGATTGTGGCAACTGTTAGAAGTGGCGAATGATAGTGAAGATGATGGTGAACAGAATGGAGGGTGAAGGATGACGATATGAATATGTTATGTTGGTTTTATGTAGGTTCAAGATTAAAGTGATAATGGAGGGATTGGGAGGAGGTGAACAATGGGTTCTGGTGTTTTAATTTGAATGGTGAGGATGAAGGTATTGTTTTTTGTTTTTCAGAGAACAAAATGAGAAAAAGCCCCCATGAGTGAAGAAGGTGAAGGATCTTTCAATGAATGGACTCTGATGATATTTGTTGTGCCTATGCTCTGTTCCTTTCCCACCTCGAGACATGGGATAAGGCTGAAAGCAGATGTTGCTTCCTGCTCCTTCCTTCTTCAGCCATCATGATCATGGCCAGCTAGCTACCACCCCTAACTATCAGAGGCCTTACGTTAACCTCTTGTTCTTCTTCTTTTTTTCATTTCATTTTTTTATATACATATTTTTTGAAAAAAGGAATAAAACAAAATAAAATAAAAAAGTAAACAAAATATAATTAAAATCAAAATTAAAAATTAAAATAAAACAAAAATTAAAAATAAAATAAAATAAACAAGATAAAGAAACCAAGATTAAATAAAATAAAACAAGATTAAAATAAATTTAAAATGAGATGAAAATAAAGTAGGAATATATCCATACTCAAATCAATGTTCATTGCTCTTTTGTTTTTTTTATTTCCTTTTATTTCATCCTCTTCCTAATTATTTTTTGAAAACAAAATTATTTTGTATCCGGACGACATTGAGTGTTGATAGCTGTACACGGGAGCAGATGATGTTGCAAGTGGATCTGGTGAGACATAGAGCCGGAACGCGGGGCTATCTAGGAAACTTTATACAGAATTTTATTTTATGAAATTTACAGACTTGTAATCTTGGATTATTGAACATGGATTTTATAATTGAGTTTATAATAGAGGTTTTGCGATACTTTATAATGTTATAAAGATTCAAATTTCCCGCGTTTTTGGGAAATGAGATTTCAATAAAGGAAGTTTAGTTATTATTTCTTTATTTTATTATTTAAATCTGTAATATCCGGTCGGGATGTTACAACATGGTCTTGATTGGTGAATGAATGTGTATATATATGATTAATGCATTTGAGGTGTGGTAGTGCAATTTCGAGTCATGTTGAAATATATGAACATGTATTTTGTATTTTGGATGTGAGCCTTGGATGGTTGGATGTCAGGATTTGTTTTGAGGCGCAAAAACCAATAGTTCCGCATTATTGGGTGTAGAAAAAGAACTACAGTGCATATATCCCTTTTATTCCTCTTGACCTCAACTTTGTTTAAAATGAAAATCAAAACTAATTTCATAGTTTTAAATATATTTTTAGTAAAAATATATGATACTCCTGCCAAAATCATCTGGTGCACTTGCTCTTCATTACTATAGAATAGTCACAGAACATGTTTTCAATGTTGTACTTCGCAACAGTGCATACTACTGTTGCGAAGTACAAATAAGTGTTACTTTTTTTTGTATTGTAATCACTCTTGACTAATCTTGTGTGAGTATTATTTGGGTCATAACTAATCTTGGATAACTTTGTCATGGATTTTTTGATAGTTAATCATTTTTGACTTAAAATTTCAAGTATTCTTTTGGATTATAGCCATTCCTATCTAACCCCATCAAGTATTCTTTCAACAATAAGTCACTCCTGACTCAATACATGTATTCTTTAAATAAGAAGTCGCTCCTTGTTTAAGACAAATTAAATGTCTTTGTGATCAATAAATTACAGTTTTCCCTCACTAGAAAGGGGTATTATCCCTTAATGTTTACAAGGTTAAGTATTATCTACTATTTTGCTAAATGCACAAAAATGATGTTCTTACAAAGCTTTTGGGCATATGAAAAAATGGGTTAAATATGCTTTTAATCTCTAAACTTTGAGGTAAAATTGTAATTCATCCATATCCCAAACTTTAGGGGTGGCAAAACATGTCGACTTGTCAAATTGTACCAATCCAGTTCATTTGGCCTGTCAGCCTGTTGGATTGCAAAATGGGTTGGCTGCAGGCTGGATCGTAATGCATTTCACCATGGGAAAGTGAAGTTGAACATTAGTATAAATGGGCTGCCTTGTGTGGCCTATATAATTGTTTTGTTTGTATGTTTCACTTCAATAATCACACTCACACACAATAAGCAACATAGAAAGCTTAAGAAAAATACGCAAACCAACTCAAGAGGAAGAATGCAACCACCCATGCTCTTTGCTCGCTACTTGTTGGAAATCGAAAAAGCTATTATGAAGGGCTTGTAGGTTACGACAAAATGTGCAGTGACTGTCGTTGTCGAGACTAGTTCAATGACGGTTTGGGTGGAGGCTCGAACGACAAATACCCAATACGACAAGGGTATGGCAGTTGATGTTTGTGGTCGCAATAGATGAAGGATAACTAGTGTGTAGACGTGCGACACCTCTTGTTATCACAACTAGTGATTGAGACCCACCACTTGCTGGAATTAGAGATTGATAGAAGAAGGAGAAGTGAGTTGAAGATGGAGATGATGAAGAAGTTGGGAAAAGGCATGAGCGTAATTTTATGAGGAGGAGGATGCGAGTGATGGTTGATGAAGGAGAAGAAGTTAATAAAAGCTCCTTTGTGAGACATACTTTCCAAAAAAAAAGGATGGTTTGGCTCGTCAACCAATCTAGGGACGAGACATGTTACATTTTCTAACCCATGTTATGTTAACGGGATGGCCCGACCCAACCTGTTTTCAACAAGCCAAAAATGGGTGAGGCCAAAACGGGCGAGGCTAGCCATTATGCCACTCCTACCGAATATTGACATAGTTTGGTCCCTAAACTTTAAAAATGAATTAATATTGTCCTTCTAACCAAACTAGGTTAAATGTTTTTGACAATTTAAATGCATTTCAGGATGACATTTGTGTTGTTTACATCGTTTAGACAAGTTTTAGCTCTAATGTTAGTCTGAAAGACCGTTTAATATGCTGAAAAAAGTTAATGTTGTTAGCTTAAATGGAATAAATTCATTAATTTTTAAAGTTTAGGAACCAAAATGTATCAAAGTTTGGAACAAAAACAAATTCCAATTTTGCCTCCAAATTTAAGAACTAAAAACATATTTAAGCCTAAAAAAATTGTTAGAGTTTGATCACTTGCAAATGATGGTTATTCTTCACGTTTTCTTCTCTGGCCCTTGATTTCATTATCTCATTGTCAACACCCAATTTCGTCCAGGTGAATAAATTTATTTTCAAAAAAATAAAAATAAAAATAAATAAAAAATGTTCTTAGTTAATGGTAAAAGGTGAAATAATTTTCTTCAAAAGATTTTCAAACTTTAATTTTAGAAAAAAAAAAGATGGAAAAAAGAAAAAAAAAGGAAAAAAGAAGGAAGAACCCAATTTGTTTTTAATTATCACATACTTTTTCATAAGCCCAATAGCCCAACGTACCCTTTGTTCCTGATAAAGAATTTAGTGATATGATTCTAATAATTAGAAGTAATATCTCTTTCAAATGGTAAGAATCAATATTACTAATTGGGATTTGTTTTTGTGCTCTGATTTACTGATCTTGGTTGATTTTGTGCTCTGATTTGCTATGATTTGATCCCATAATGTGATGCTATCATGACCAATTCCTTTCGTATATTGTTCATTACAATTAAGGTTGAGATTGTATTGATATTGCAAGATGCGAGTATAAATATGCACTTTGTCATAAAAAAAAAGTAAAAAAAAATTCTCTACACTTCTCTACTTCTTTCCCATCACCACTCCCACATACACACCTCTTTTTTTATCTCTCTTTAAAAAAAACATATTGAAGGAGGAAGAAAGAAAAACATTCTATACACTTTCTCTTTCTCTCATTACCACCCACATAGACACCTCTCATCTTTATCTCTAATGGAAAAATAAACACAGAAATATTAGAAAAGGAAGCAAAAGAAAAAAAGAAAAGAGAAAAGGTGAGGAGATATTGAAAATTGTTTTCCCTTTTCTTTATTGTCTGTCCGGTCGCTCGTGTCACATGCCATCAAATTTAGACTTTTGTTTTTTCTAAAAATATATACAGATGATCTAAAAATAAAAAATAGCCTTTTTGTTTACTCTTTTATATCTATTTGGTTGCTCACGTCGCAATGACATCTACAACTACTTTAAAATAACTTAAAAAAAATATTAAAAATTTATAAATGATTAAAAAAATAATAAATAAAAGATTAGAAAAAAAGAATTTATTTAAAGTGTCTATCCAGCTGCTCACGTCACGTGTAAGTAATTTTAAAATAATACTAAAATTTAAATAAAAAGGTTTTCAAAATTATAAACAAATTAAATCATTTTTCAAATAATTTTCCAAATAGCTTTTCATAAAGAACTACGTAACCCTGATTCTCCATTCACATGGAGATACGTAGGAGCGAGGATTAATCCTCATCGGGCCCAAAAAACCAAAAAAATTATTTTTGTTTCTTTTGTAAATTCATTTATTATTATTTTTGGGAAAAATAAAGATTTTGAAAAACCACATAACTTTTGCACATTTAATTAAAGGTACCGTCTTAGGACGGGCGTTGTGGGGTGCTAATACCTTCCTCACACGTAATCGATTTCCGGACCCAAAATCTGTTTTTTCGCAGACATTGCTCTTTTTTTTATGGTTTTCCATAGTTTTCTATAATAAACTATGGTGGCGACTCCAAACTCTTTATTTTCATCAAATTTTAATTTTTGGTTCGTCGTCCCGTCGCGATTTCGGTTGCGACAGATGGCGACTCCACTAGGGATGCTAGAGAGTCAGACCATTTATTTGGATGTTCAAGATTGATGTGGTTTTTCTGCACATTTGTTCTTTCTCGTTTTTTTTTCTTTTTAGGTATGTGTATTTTTATCTCTTTTTATATTTAATAATAATTGTATGTGTATATTCTTTGGTATTTGGAATAATTGTCAGGTGGGGGCTTGGGTATACATTGTATTCTCCCTTCACACACACACATTTTATTTATTACATGAGTGAGGCCCTATACCCGGGTTTGAGTTGCTTAGAATTAGAGGGGATTGTGTAACAGTGTCACAGTGGATGTACTTCCCAAGTGGTCATTGTGAGAACCCCAACTAGAGTTTGTTTGTTTGTTTCATTGGTACTCCCACTTCTTGTTGTTTACCAACTGTCGTGGGAAATGCCATGAAGTGGGCCATAGCTCTAGTGACCTTGATATTTAGGTATTATGGAACTATCCTTGTGAGCACATACTTCCCTTAGAACTTTAAGCATCAAACTCATATTAAATAAAGGCACTAAAGGGAGACTATTTGCGTCCTTTAACCTCAAATTTCCTTATATATAATAATAAATTCATCACAATCACACCATTATTAGCCATAAACATACATTTCATTAACATATCATGTGAATAAGTGCCATGTGAGGCACAAACATGCATTGCATTCCATTATGTGGTCATTCATGATACGTTATCCAAAGATTCAAACACATAGCATGCATCAGCATAAATTTTGAAAAATAAACAAAAAAAATTGCACTAGAATAAATTCAAATTGTTTCCCATTTTGCTTGTCAATGATTTCTTGGAATATTTCTTATAAAAAATGAGTAAATAATAAAACATTCTTTGGTCAAATCAGTGGATTTAATAAAGAAATAAAATTTTGTTTGTTATCATGTCTTTTGAAGCATCATCTAGTCTTGCATATATGAAATTGCTCAAATCCATCTTCCTTTCCATCTCTCTTCCACCATAAACCTTGTTTTCATTTCCATGGAGGATTATCATGAAGGGGACACATACCTTAAAATGGATTACCATAAATTCTCTGAACACAAAAAAAAAAATGAAGAAAAATCAGTTAGACTGAAAATTCTAAAGGACAGTCTAGGCAAAAATAAGACAAAAAAAGTGAAAAAAATAGAACAAAATAAGGGGCATCCTATCATATGAGATAAATTATTTTCCTGTGAAATTTTTTTTTTTTAGAAAAACAATCATTATTTGAAATGATGTGTGGCCATGTTTCTTTATAAAAAAAAATATTATTCTTTGATATCCAATTTGAGCCTTCCAAAAAAAAATTCTTTCAAATTACCCTAAACAAGAGGGTCATCCTCACACTGAAGGTTGACATAATGTTGGTATTTGTTTTATCTGACTCGTATTTCACCAATAAAAAAATATCAAAAAAAAGAAAGAAAGAAATTATGTGGTTATATCAAGAAAAGAAAAAAAAAGCAAAATGTGAACAAGAAGAAGTCAAACAAATTCTGAATGAAACATTATTCAAAGATCCTTGTTTGAAACAACCCTCACATCACTTGTTTGAAACAACCCTCACATCACTTGTTTGGATCTTTACTATCATTTACTTCCACACCCGTAGCCTTGGCCACGATACAAGCCTAATAAAGTCCACACAGATCAAAGATTGGTTGTTATCTTTCGAAGGTTTTAATTTAGAGGAAAATTTTGATTTGCTAGCAGGTTTTTTCTAAAAATAAAGATGACAAAAAGAGATTGAAAAAGTGTGTTCAGAGATTTTCTTTTAAACACTGGGGAAATTTATGTTTGGTTGACATGTTTACAAAGCTCTAAAATTAGCATGGACAATCAAGCAATTAAGCTAAATTTGGGTTGTCCCCTTTCAATTCATTCTTCATGAAATTCCATTTTTACTCATATATTATCCTCCGCTCCAAGCCTAAACCTTGACCAACCTTAACATAGCGCATCTTTGTCAATCTCACACCCAAACTGGGGCAGTCACTTTGTTTGTAATTCATGTATTCCTATCATTCAATCTGAATAAGGGCATTTATTTACATCAAAGACTGTGATCAATTTAGGGGAAGACCTTGTCATTTTTCAATCTCCTCAATTGGGAAAAGCCAAACACGCTTTTGCACCCTAAGACCATCCTAGGCTCTCATACCATCAATTTTTGAAGTCCTCATCATTTTGTTCATACCATCGATAACTAAGGAAAGCACAAACACATTTTGTGCCCCAGGACCAATTCAAATTGGGGCAACTCCCTAGTTAATCTCCATCACTTCATCCAAACCTTTTCAAGCCCTTGGCAATTTTATCCATGTCATTCAAATAGTATTTCAAAAGAAATGATTAAAAAAATGATTCATTAGTAGCTGATTAGTTCAAAGAAATGATTTGGATAAGTAAAAAAAATCAAGGTAGAATGATTTCATGAATTAGAAATAACAATGAGATAGGGATCAATTCGAAATTGTTTTCAAAAAAAAATGCAAAAGGAAACTTCATACATTTCATGCATCATACCAAGTCATTCATACATGCATTGAGTACATCAACTTTAGAAATAAGCACCTACATGGTCAACTTAAACTTCTTGAGAGTCCACACCCAAGCCCAGTTTTCATACTAGCCCCAAGCCTAGTTCTGCATTGGCCCTTAAACCCAGCTTTGTCTGGCCTCAAGCCCAATTTTGTCTAGCCTCAAGCCTAGTTTTTTTTTTCTAGCCTCTAAGCCTTGTTTTCCTTGCTCTCAAATTAAAATAAAGGAAAAATGAAAAATGAAAAAAAAAAACAAAATTCACTAAAACAT
>Ga0214545_1010156_pt1 | contig 13835 bp, 7 predicted proteins | sample CNSS4metaG_FD_160064 | JGI IMG/M metagenome (GOLD analysis project Ga0214545, IMG submission 160064) | Root nodule microbial communities from cowpea collected in UCLA plant growth center, Los Angeles, California, USA - CNSS4 | ecosystem: Host-associated > Plants > Roots > Nodule | place: USA... | reverse complement strand
AGATTGACACGTGGCACGTTGACTAACGGCGTTAGTCAACTCTGTTTGAAAGGGACCTAATTGAAGCAATTTTCAAAAGTTGGGATGCAATTGACACTTTTTTAAAAGCGGGTACCAATTTGACACTTTAGTACCAAACTGGGTACCTTACGATTAATTAAACCATATAAAAATTTAATGTAATTGCTATGAATATTTATTTGTCACTATCCAACGTATATTGAAGTTCAAAAGATACAAAATCTATGTCAAAATTTTATTATTATGTTTATTATTTGTTCTTTGTGTCCTTTTTTATTTTTTCAATTTTATCCTCTTAATTATTACATTTTAAATTTTAATATTTATTTATAATAAAAAAATTATTTTCAGTTTTATTATTCAACTAATCTTAGTAACTTTTTTTTGAATTAAAATCATTGTTCAAATGTAAAGATAAATGAACAACAAAACAAATAAGAATGACAAATAAAAGAAATATGATTCTAATATAATAAATAAAAGTAAAATTGTATATCTAAACATAAAAATAAAAACAATAACAATATAATAAAAACAACAACAATAGTAATAATAATCATAATAACTACTATAATAACTATAGTTCTTCTTAATAATAATAATAATAATAATAATAATAATAATAATGATTTTAATTCAAAAATTAGTTACTAAGATTAGTTGAATAATAACAGAACATGCTAACCATAACTCAAACCCAAGTCCTCTCACACAACCAAAGTACTCTCGACCACATGAGCTATTATTTTTTCACATCATACCAACCATAATTTAATGTCATAATTATTTCCCCTCCTACATTAATTAATTAATTAATTATTTAATTAATTAAATTCTACTGGTCTTACAAGTAGGGGCTCTAAATACCATAGTATTGAGAATTGTTTATCTAATGCTTTAATATAAAACATGAATTGCAGAGAAATGAATTACTTTTATTGAACAATGCTCTTAGGTTAAATAGTCAATCAAAACACAACTGTTATGCAACTGAAAGAAAACCCACTTAATGGAAATAAAGGCGCTAGTGGTAATAGAAAACAAAATCCAAGTAACTATGCTTAAAGACTAGGACTTCCATGGTATTATTAAAAACAGAAAAACTGCAATACTAAACTACTAAACTCCTTTAATAGCAATGTAATAAAATTTTATAGAGTATGATAAAAAAAAGGGATATACAATAACTAAGAATGGTGGCAGGTCAATGAGTAAAGGAAGAACAATTGGTGAAACATATGAAGGTTGAGTAGTATCTTTTAGGGTGCAATGATAGAAAAACATTTAAAGCCATACATGGGAGGTTACATAATATATAGTTTTTCTTAGAGAACCTTGGAGATGTATCTATTTATTCAAAAAAATTACCTGATATAATTTTCTTTTGTATAAAGTACAATGTATATGGATTGAAGTAAATCAAGTACTTCCTTTTTTATATATTCAATTTGTTGATATAAAAAAGTTTGATTAAAATAATTTTTCCAAATAATCTATATCATGTGACACTATCTTATTCATTTCTTTTTTTCCAATTAGAACATGAGTACTTTATTTTATTTGTGATATTGTAAATCGTATAATCTAGATACAAGCAAAAATTCTTCCATGTAACTAAAAAAAATAGAGAAAAAAATAGATTATTTATGTATTGATTATATTTTAAGTTAAATTTAGTTAAATTTTCTAAAATATAATTTTCAAATAGTTAATTCCATTTAGATGTAAAAGGTATAGGAGGAATTTACATTCTTGTTTTCTTGTTTCTTTCTTGCCTTCTGGTTTATATGAGATGTATTATTTTATATGAGTCTAAATTGTGGCGTAGATGTTATTTAGTGTGAATGTGATAACATGTAAATATATGATTGTGTGTTGGTGACTTAGTGAAAAAGGTGGGCACTTTGTTAGTGTCTAGTGGTGAGCGTGAGTGTTCACTCCGTCCGAAAGGCTCCTGAGGAGTAGTAAGGAGTGGTCTTCACCTATAGGACACTTGGGGAGCAGTGGGAAGGGTAACTCTGCATAGTGGTACTCGAGTTGCACTTCGTTAGGGCTCGTGAGGAGAGTAATGAGAAGTGGCCTATGCGAGTTTCGCCCATAAGACTCTTTTGGAAGTAAGGGAAATGGAATACTTATTGGTAAATTGCGTGCGATAGTTACAAACCTGGTTCCTGACATTTTAATCACTAGTGGTTGTATTGTTGACATGATATTATGTGTTTTTTTAACTATTGTGTGTGAGACATGTTTTTGTGTGAGTTTGTATGATGCGTTATTTAAGTTTATGATTTTTATTGAGAGGTTATATATATATATATATATATATATATATATATATATATATATATATATATATATATATATATATATTAAATGTCCTGGATTTTAAACATTAAATAAGTTTATTTTCAAAATTGATGTTTTTGCTTTATGATGTTAACTCACCCTTTTATTTTGGTGGTTGTAGTTTCCACCAACGGTAATCATATTTTATACAGGAGCAAAGTTTTTATTAAATAATATATCTGCAAAACTTGAATTTAAAATTTTCTTTCCACTAACATCAAAGAAGCTAACGTGTCAATCAAACAATTTTTTCAACCAAAAATTAAATGTAAAAACAAATTTTGAAACCTAAAATGAAACGTAAACCCTCCCACCCCATCACTCACACACAAATTCTTTTCATTTCTTCTCGCTCTCTTCCTTTCACCCTCTATTTCACACAGCACTCACACACAACATTCTTTTCTCTCAACATAAAATATTCTTCACTTCAATGCTTATTCTCCATCAATGTTTCTTCTGTACAAGATTTTTTTTTTCTCTCAAAGCTTTTTATCTTCTACAAAAGGTATGTATTTTTCTATGGTTTTTGTTTTCTGATGAAAGTTCTGATTTTTACTGAATGAACACATTCATCTCCTTTTTATGCTTTGATCTAGATAAATTTGTTTTGATTTATAACTTTCATTTCTTTGTGATTAATGAACTCTTGGATAAGATCAAAGATTTAAGAGTTCTTGAAGGTCATAGTCAAGTCTCTCAAGCACAAAACTTTTTGTTCAAGAATCACCAAGGTATGTATTTTTCGATATTTTTTGTTTCGTGATCAAGGTTTTGATTTTTACTCAACTATCAGTTGTTTTCTTCTTTCTTACTGATTCATGTTCTTTTTTTTTTAACTTTGATTTTGTTTAATGAATGAAATGGTGGACAAGATCGAAGATTTAAGAGATCTTGAAGGCCACAGACAAGTCTCTTAAGCACAAAACTTGCAACGTGATTTTGTCTTTTCTATTCAAGAATCACATTGCATGTATTTTTCCTTTTTTTTTTCTTATCAAAGTTTCGATTTTTATCCAACTCTCTATTGTTTTCATCTTTCTCACCAAACATATTCATGTTTTTTTTTTTAAACTTTGGTTTTGCTTAGACGAATGAAATGATTGACAAGATCAAATACTTAAGAGCTCTTGAAGGCCATAGACAAGTCTCTCAAACACAAAATTTGCAACACGATTTTTGTAGAATCGCAATTGTATGTCTTTTTCATTGTTTTTTTTTTTGTGTTTTCTTATCAAGGTTTCAATTTTTACCCAACTCTCGATTGTTTTCTCCTTTCTCATCGAATAAATTCATGTTCTTTTTTTTTACTTTGATTTTGTTTAGATAAATGAAATGGTGGACAAATCAAAGATTTAAGAGCTCTTGAAGGTCAAAACAAATTTATCAAGCAAAAAAGTTGCAAGTAAGATTTCATCTTTTATTTTCAACCATAACAATGGTATGTATTCTTCTCTTTTTTTCTTATCAAACGTATGATTTTTACTCAACTCGGTTTTGTTCTTCTTCCCGACAGAACATATTCATCTTCTTATTTTTATTTTTATTCTTTTTTTAAATTTGGTTTTTAAGAGCTTTTGAAGGCAGAGGCAAGATTCTAGAGTCATCTATTTTTTTTTCTCATTAAACTTTACCTAATTTTTTCCTCTTTCGGAATGAACAAATCCATCTCCCTCTTTTGGTTGTTTTCCATGTTTGTTGTTTTCTCTAATTAATGTTTCCATGGTTATTTTTCATCTTTCTTCCTTAAAAAATTCATTAAACTTTCAGTTTTTAGACGACTTCCGATTTTTACTTAAGAACTTTTTATTTATTTTTTTCATTTATTTAATAACTCTTGTCAAAATGCATGATTTCTCTATAGCTTCCAAGGATATGCATTAAATGTTAACCGTGATGGTGGATAGTTCTGACAATTCGAATACCAACTTTATTGGCACGAGAGTTTCATTTTTCAATGTGTTAATGTTTTTGAAAAGGACCTTTTATTTTTGAAATTTTAGTTTTTTATTACATACAAAACTTTTGTTATTTATCTGGGGAGTATGTTGACTACATTTATATCTATGACTCATAAGTAAGAATCTTCTTCTATATTCTTTACTTACAAATCATTTATCTCTCTTACCAATGGAATCGAGGTCACTCCATAATCCATACTTGCTGCAAAAAAAAAAAAAAAAAAAAAAAAAAAAAAAAGAGGTTGTGTTTTTGAAAGACAAGTTGTGTTTTATATTTCTAAATTACATAACTTGCAAGCCTTTCTTAATCCATTTTGAAGTCAGACTTTTTTCGAAATATAATTCACAAGCCATCCACTTGGTGAGATATTTTAATTTCTTACCTTTCAATTCATTGTTTAAATGTAAATGCATTACTAATAAATTAAATATTTGCACTTTTGTCCTTCCTTGATGTGTTATTAGAATTTCAATTTCAATTTATTTGTGTGTAGGATTTGAAATTAGACTTCCAACCAGTGACGGACCACTGTTGGTGCAAGGAGGGACCAAGGCCTCCCCAAAGTTTTTAATTTTTTTTTATATTATATATATTTTAAATTTTTTATATTATAGATATTAAAAAAATATATTATAATTAAATCAAATATTTTATTTCTTTTATAAATATAATAATTAATGTTAATAAATAATAAAATATAAAATTAAACATAATAGAAAATAAAGAATAAAAAGATTTATTAAGATATTTTTTTATTTTTTTATTTATTATGGTTTAAGTTTCTCACAAATTGTTCTCATATTCCATTCTCACCTATTTTTTCTTGTTTTTGAAGAGAAAAAGATCTATTATTTTTGCTCTTATTTATCCTCTGTCCTCTCCCTTCCATTCTTATTGTAAGGCCCTATTCTTTTATAACCCTTAATAAAAAGGGCTGCCCCAAAATCTGATGGGCCAAAGAGCTGGCCCAAAGGATAAAGCTGGTCCGCAGTTGCCCTAACGTTCCCACTCTCACACTCTCAAAGATTCAGTCGTCACCTCTCCCTCCCTCTCACAGAAAGCTCTGCTAGGGTTTAGGATTCTGCCATCATCAAGCTAGATCGAAGCTGATTTCTACTCCATGTAAGTACTGTTGTTAACCCGTGCTAGTCTTCTTTGTTTCTTTTCACGTTTTCCAGTTAGGGTTTCCTAGTAACCCATCCCGTGTTCCTGCTTCGTTGTTCTTCCAGCTCCTCCGTTCGTTCCTAGAGCTGCTGTGTTTTTCACACTTAGCTGCCAAAGCCCTTTTAAACCCCCTTTCCAGGTAAGGGAAGCTAGAACCCACTCGTGTGCTTCGTTTTTACTGTTGTTTTACTTTTGTGCTGAGAGTCTTGGCTGAGTTGATGTTCTGAATACTTGCAATGTTTTGGTGTGTTATTTTGGATTGGTGGGTGCGACTGTTACAAGAGAACAGTGGCGAGACCTGTTAATCTCGCTCAAGCGAGCCAGTCTTGCCTAGGCGAGATGAACAGGGACTCGCCCAGAAATTTTGCGCGAAAGGTCGCCCAGGCGACCAACTTGGCTTTTTGAGCGAGCGAGCACCTCGCCCAGGCGAGAGGGGTCTCGCTTAAGCGAGATCTCGCGTGTGCTTCTGCTTCCTTTTTCGAGCCCTCGCCTAGGCGAAGGGGGCTCGCCTGGGCGAGAACGTCTCACCTGAGCGAGACCCTTCAGCTTGAGTGAGGGGCTGGGCGAGAAGGTGCGCTGTTGGATTGCTTTGTTGCTCGTGGATGGTTGATATTTGTTTAAGTATGATTGCTATGATGAGAAATATATAATGGAGTGTTATGTATGCGTGACATGATTCATGGATTGTAGATGATGGGTTTGGTATGAACTTGGCATGTGAACTAAATGAGGTGGTTATTATTAAAGTGGCATGATAACGAGATGAGTTGAATTCTAAGTGCATGGATGGGTTATGATGAGTTGGAATGAGTTGGATCTGGAAACATGAAAGGTATTGGCTTTAAAGGTTGACAAAATGAATATATCCTTGCATGGTGAATACTATTTGACTGTGTGATCATGTTTTGTCTGTGTCAGTGCATAATTCCTTGGGGTTTCTAGGTGAGACTTTCAGGATCGCGCTTTAGTGGTCGGGACATAATTTCATGGCCCCTGTTAGTGGGTGTCCATGGTGGTGCCCCATCTGTATAATTAGGTAAGGATTCAAGTAAGGTTGCATCCTGACGCTCTAAGGAGTCAATTAGTCTCACCTAGAGCGGACTGACTCCTGTGGTGAGAGTAGTAGGAGGCCTGAAATTCTTTAAGGACTAACCTTGTGGTGAGGGAAATTGATTTATTGTAACACTGTAACACATAGCTCGGGGGTGAGCAGAGGTATCCACCACAAGTGCAAGCATCCACTGAATCCGACCAGGTTATATGTATCTAGATGAGTCGAGTCAAGTCTTAGTGTATTGATTGAAGAGTCACAACATGCTTGGATGATGTATGTAAATTGGATGGTGAAAGTATATTTGATTGTATGATAAGAACATTGTTGGCTCTAGCTTACCCTTTTCTTGTTGGTTGCTTTGTATGTTGTATTTCTATCTTTGCGATGATCATCAATTTATTGATGGGAGCAGATGCGAGGGATAATCGTGGTCATCAGGGAAGAGACGACTCTACAGCTTAGTTTTCTTGGAATATCTTTAGGGCTACTGCCTATGTATTTGTCAGTCTTTACATATCTTTGTGGTTCCAGTAGACTGTTTATCATGTTCTTTTATTTTTGGTGGCACCGTAGTGTGCCTTGGTTGTAAGGTGTTATGTTTAAACTCCAGGACTGCGTTGTTATATTATAATCGTGTGACGTTTTCTTTTAATTACGCTCATTAATTAATTGGGACGTTACACTCATGAAAGTAAATAAGAAGGTAATTTTTTGGTCTCAATTGATAGTGAAATATTAGTTTAATAATTTATTTAATGATCCTCTTTTATATTAATTCTTAATTTCATGAATATAGAAAAAAAAATTGTATTGTGTGTTTTTTTTATAACCGAATCTTAATTGTGGTTCCATTATATGTCTTGAGTTTTTCACAAATTGTTCTCATATCTCATTCTCAATTATTTTCTTTTGTTTTTGAAGAGGGAAAATCTCTCTTCTCTTCCATAGATTACAATTCATTTAAAAACTTAGATGTAGATGTAGAAAACCGGTAAAAAGCTTATTCAAGAAGATAATAAAATTTATTAAAAAATTAAAAATATAATACCCTAAATGTAGATGTTGTCACATCGTATCAGGGTTTGGTCGCAATGTAGATGCTTTCGTAATTTATGCTGAAAATGTCTTGGAAGATGCCAACGTTTCTATATCAGTGTAAACATTATGTTTAAGTAGCTCAAGAGTTATTTTTGTTTTTTTTCCAATCAATTGGTTTATGGAAATATGAATAGTAATGGGATCTGAACATAAATATGAATTGTTATAAAATTGATATTTCAAAGGTTGATACTACATTATTTAGTTTTCATACTTAATAAAACATACTAACAATTAATCAATTAATTAAAAAAAAACATTTTAAAAATAAAGTTAAGTCAAAATATATTTTGCTTCATCATAATATTGTGAATCAAAATTTAGAATTTTACTAAAAAATATATTTATATATAATGTGTCATTCTATTTTAATAAGTCTTTTTATATATTAAAAAATATTAGATTTTGTGTGAAAATATAATTAAACAAAATTCCCTAGTACGATGATTTTAAATTGCTTTAAAAGTTTTTATAAATAGTTGCAACATATGAAAATATCTTAATTCCATAATCAATATCAAATAATAAGGATTGGATCAATTATTTAATCAAATGATAAGCATGTTTCATATCTCTTTATATAAAACAAGCAGATTATTTCATTGCAAAATTGTACTTAATTTCATATGTGACAATTCCTTCATCTACAAAATGAAATTCAAAATGTGATCATATTATATATGTTTAATTAATTAATAACAAAAATGCAAATGAATAAAAAAAACATATATTTGTTTTCAATTTATTCAATGTGATTGTATTTCTAATGTGAACTCAATTATTTATATTTATTATTTATAATTTGTCAAGAAAAAAAAATTAAACAACAATTTGAAGTATAAATTTATACTAAAATATGATGATTTCATTAGATGAGTCTATATCACATCTAATCTTTATATTTTTACAAAGTCTACTTTTTATATATATTTTTCTTGGTAATTTACTATTTGTGTATTTAGATTTGCTATTTACATTTTCTTTTTTGTATTGTTATGTATTATTCAAGAATTTACTCTTTACATTTTTTTTTCATGTTCTATCGTTTCTATATCATCTATTCTTCATATAACATTTTGTATGACATAACTTTTGTATTTTTAGAGAATTTATTTTGTATGATATAACTTTTGTATTTTTAAAGAACTTACTTAAGAGTTTCTATTCACTCTTTCTTTTATCATAGAATTTATTTACATTTTCTATTTCATTTAAAATTAAATTTAAATTCTTAATTTTGATTAATTTAATTTGATATATTATTTTTATTATCTATAACAATATAAAAAAATTATCATATCTACATTTTGTTATTTTAGTTTATTTTTAATTATTAGTTTAAAAATAAATTATTTTATAAATAATTTATCTTTAATCTTTATTCTAAAATTCTCTTTCATCTTTAATATTTATTTTAAAAATTTATTTTTGTGTAAATATTTCATTTTTCTAATTTTACATTTAACAACTATTTTAAAAATTAATTATATATTTCTTATTAATTTTAACTCAAATTTTTATAAAAATTAAAAAAATACAAACACAAACTCCTATATTTTTACTAATATAAATAATTTAAACATATTTTTCAAAACGATCAAAATATTATTATTTAATTTTATAAAATAAAATATTTATATTAAATTATAACTATAATATTTTATGAATTCAAATTAACAAAATAAATGTTATAATTTTTAAAATCCCGTGCAATACTAGTATATATATATATATATATCAAAGCTCATTGTACTTCCACGTCAATGAATTACTTAATCCTGTTGTTTTCAAATGCACATCATGTTTTATGTTTTTATTAGAAATTATAAATTAGGAAACATTCGTAACATTAATTTCTAAGAAACCAAACGTAAAATTAAACTTCATATGAACTAAATCTCCACATTAATAATACTAAACCAAAAGTAGAACAAAGTCTTCTATTTAATTACTAACGACAGGCCTTCCACGTTTCCTCTAACTAGTACAAAAAAACACAATTGCACTATTAAAATAGAACTGCTTTGTTGATAAAATTATCAGCTACAAAATGGTTTCAACCTAACATTGGAAGTTGGTATAATTGCTGTTACTCAAATTATAATTACGTATACAGAACAAAAATGCTGCCATTATTAACAAGAAAAAAAAATCACCTCAACAAAACTGCCTAGAAAGTATTCATCATGATATTAATCTTCTAAGAGATCAATCCCTGAAATTGTACTTTTCAAATTAACCCAAGAGTATAAATGGTGTAAATTTGAAAATTTAGTATGCTAATAATTGGAAATGCCTGATAAAAGCATTTTCAGTGTTTCATAAGTCATAAAGACTATGCCCACACTGGGAACAACCTTATAGTACTCAAGCAGAATTCCTCTGTACAAACCTCGTACCCCTTCGGTTTGAATTATGCGCCCAAATGCACCAAACAAGCCAGTGTTATAGACACGAGCTCGACCACCAGCACCCTCTAATTGCATCCTACGCCTAACAAGATCCAAAGGAAATGTTGCTGCAAGTTGCATGAGACATCAAACACACAAAATTAGATAATGTCATAATGATGGGATTTTTAACCTGAAAATGACTTTCTAACTGGTAAATGCAATCATGAAAAGGCATTACTTGAGCACATTCTTTCAATAAAAACTGTTCTTTAGCAAACCGATGTTCATGGAAGACATGACATGCTATCCCGTAGTAAGAAATAATGCAGGCATATAAGACAAACTAATATTGTTAGGTAATAGAGACAGGTAACTGAACGGTTATTCCAAGCAAAGTTTGCAACATGATTACACCACACACACCCCAATCATCTACTTCATCACAGAGAGAAGAAATGAGACTTCACTTTCAAGTATTTTAAGAGTGATAGCTATTCCAATTCTAATCATATATTGGACAAGTTTTAGCCTAATGAGAAAGGTGTTTGTTCACAAGACTGTAACAAGGTTATTGTGGCAATGATGATTTATCATGTTCTGCAATATCGTTCATGAAAACTTAAGAAAGTTATGTTCAATTCTTCAGATTAGTCACCCACCTGTTGATGATGCAATTCCTGACAGACTGCCACAGGCAAGACCAACCACAGCAGTAGAATCATCAGGCCTACATTTGGAAGGAATAGAAAATTAAGTAACATTTGCAAAATCATATTTCATCTTGAACAATTACTCTGAAATTTCACACAACTACAGAAATTCACCTTTGTGATTGCCATACAGAACGTAACCACTCATAAACAGAAAAACTAATAGCTATACTGGGCCCAACACCCTGCATCGCAGAAAATGAATAGCTATGTCAATAATAAGAACACAGCATGATAAAAATAGAGTAAAGCACATTGTGAACATACCAACAATGTTGCTCCAAGCCCCTTATACAGACCCAAGAAACCTTCATCTCTACAGATGGTACTGAAAGCATGTGAGATACCTCGATAGTACATGGTATTTCTCTGAAAGAACAAAATATAAGTCTCAATACGCAAGGTAAGAGTAAACAGAAAATAATGACAAATGGCATTCAGCTCAATCAAACAATAGTCACGATGTAAATTATATCCAAGCCACTCATGCTATGAAAAAAAGGTTAGAGAAGTATCTCTGATGGTTCTCTCTCAACTCGCAAAAATATAAAATTACCTGTGCAGCAAGTCGTGTCCTCACAAGATCCAAAGGATATGTGGCAGAAGCAGCTGTTATACCTGCCAAACCACCACCCACAAAGTGCACAAGGGGGTTTGCACTTGAATTTCCCGTAACATCCTCCCCCATCAGTGAATGCAATAGCTGCAACACAACAGATAAACAAAATTAATTCAAGTCACATAATAACAGCTGCCATAACTTCTGAAGCACTTACAGTATAGAAAGAACACCAGTGATTACATTCTTGTAGCGTTCATAAGCATAGAAGTTGACCGCAGAATAAGGAAGACGATGTGCAATGGTCACCATATTGCCTTTCCAAAATGCTCTAAACCCTTCTTCATTGATAATACGCGATGCCTCATACCATATACTAGGATTTCTCAAAGCTGCCACCTCAGAATGCATACCTTGCACCTGTTAAAGACAAGACATCTAGAATAGTAAGATAAATAATACTTAATAAAACTGCATTTGAATCAACAAAAAAGGAATGATAGATCTATACAAGACCGATAAACTAAATATAACTAAAAATGTTTTCTAGTTCTTGTTCAATCTTCCTTTCTCCCTTATTATTTTTCCAATAATTATTTATGGTATCTCTATCTTTAAGCAAAAAATGTAATTTTTTTAATAAAATAAAATTTGTCTAAGATGGAAAAATTGAGTGTGATTACATGTGCGACAATTAATTAAAAAAATAAAAAGTAAGAAAATAAGCTTTACACAAACGAATTAAAAAACCAATTTCCCCAATTCAGCCTAAGCTCAAAAACACCATACATGTCAAACCACATACCAAAGAGGGTCACAACAAAATTAAAACAGATACAACAAAAATCAAATAAAACAAAAACATTTTTCAGCAATTAATTAAAAATATAAGAAACCTGAAAGAGGATAGTGAGGCGCGCAAGGGGGGCAGTGCAGGTTTTGCTAAACGCGCCGGCGATGCCGCCGGCGAGAAGCTGATGCAGCGTGCCGAGCTGGTGAGTGTTCTGCGCCAGAAACTTGGCGGCGACGCCGTCGGCGTTGAGGGTTCTCTGTCCCCCTTCCATCACCATCCCCACGCGCGCTTCCATTCTTAGTCGCGATCCTTCTCACAACACGAATCACAGCGGTTGTTCTTCTTTGACAACTGGCTGTGCTCTGATTTGGTGCGGCGTCACATCGGAAGAAAATGGATTGAGATGCTCGGAGAAGGAGAAGAACATGGAATAGGTTGAATTGAAGAAGCAGAAAGGGTTTTGTGGTGAAAGTGGCAAGTTTGGAAGCTGTAAGGAAAAACCCTTTCTGCTTTGGAAGTGCGTGGTTGTTGGAAGTTGGAAAAACCTAGGGTTTTCTATTTTATTTGTTTTTTCCTTTTTTTGTGGTTTCGTTTGTGTACGTCGTTTTCGAAGGTGACTGGGTTGTGTTGTGTGGGATGTTTGAAGAGTGTGCGAGGGGCAACCAATTTTTTATTTTTTATTTTTTATTTTTTATGTACTAAAATAACCCAATCCCCTAATATTTGTCCTAAATATGTTATTTGTTGATGTATCGTTAAGACATAGAAATATCGAATTTTAATTATTTAATGAGCTTGTTAATCGCGTTAGACGACTATTTTAAATACTAGACTAGACTATTATATAAAAAGAAAGATTATTCAAATTAAGGATATTCTTTTTTATAAGAAAAGGAATTTAAGATTAATAAAAGAAAATATGTGTTTTAGAGAGTTTAATAGCCGTGTTTTATGATTTTTATTTATAATAATATAATTTTGATACAAAGAATAGATGGAAGATTATAGATAAAAAGTATGAATCAGAAACCTAGGTAGATTTGATAGGTACGATAGGAAAAAGTTTTCCAGTACAAATATTTTCTACTCATAATGAATACCTATTATTATAAGAGAGCTTAATAGTAAAATATGTCAATATAAAGTCAAACATCTCTTATAAGAAGTTTTGACACAGAATAATGTAGAAATGCTGATCACAATGAATTTTTGTTGTGAGGTCTATAAATAGACGTTGCACCATGCGTATGAAAGATTGATAATTGAACAAGATCAATAAACATGTACGCTCATAATTCCTTCATTCATTTTGAGATATAAGTGCTTAGCAAACATGTCTCCTAGATGACATAGAAAAAGAGTGATTTTATTAAAGGATAATGATAGAATGTCCCTTTTTTTTGACCCCGAAGTTACCCGCTTACGTGGCAGTCATTATTTTAATAATTTTTAACCAAACGGGAGCAGAAACGCGTGAGAGAAGGTGGAGTGAATGGTGAGGTTGTGATACACGCGCAAGAGAGGAAAAAGGAAAAGTTAGAAAAATAGAACTTTCCTTTGCGGTTTAAACTAAAGGCGAGAGTGCGGCGAGAGTGCGGATTGCTGTCATAGCTTCGTGCGTCGAATTGGAAGCCCTAATTTGAAGTGTTCTTGTTCTGCAAATCAAAGGATGCTCTGGTTTTACTATCCGATTACAAACCCCTATTTTTATGATGTTCTTCCCCAAATGAAACCA
>Ga0214545_1010151_pt1 | contig 13842 bp, 10 predicted proteins | sample CNSS4metaG_FD_160064 | JGI IMG/M metagenome (GOLD analysis project Ga0214545, IMG submission 160064) | Root nodule microbial communities from cowpea collected in UCLA plant growth center, Los Angeles, California, USA - CNSS4 | ecosystem: Host-associated > Plants > Roots > Nodule | place: USA... | reverse complement strand
GAGAGAGTAACAACCATCTTCGATCAGATGAAGAGAAAAGAAGGGAAATAGTGTATATTTATTATGCAATTACATGTTTGACCCTAATAAAGCATTTGATTTTGAAATAGAGATTTTGTGTGCTTGTCCACTAATGAAGGCACGTACTGGTTGGTGGTGGAGTTTAATGTGTTGCTACAATATTATGAAAAAAGTTAATTTATTTTATTTATTTTTGCAATTTATTTGTAGTATTAGATAAAAATTTTAAAAATAATTCTAATTAATACAAATATTAATTTATACTACTTATTACTTAAAGGGTAAAATGGTAATCTCACTTTTTTTATATATTAAAACATTTCTTTTATCTATCACATCAATCAAATTATTCCCAAACTCTCACAAACTTTACTTTCAAATTCATTCACAATCACCTCTAAATCCCTTTAAAAAAACAACACACATTTCACTCTCAAATTCACTCAAATACATCATCTCCCTCTCTCTCAAATCCATCTACCCAAGTGAACAAACCCTAAGGGTGTTTATCTTTGTGTGAATTTGACTTATGTATGTTTTTTCGAGTGAATTTAAAAGATAAAGTGAGTAAATTTAGAAATAAATGTTAAGGAAGTTAGTGAGAGATTTGAATGATGTGATAAATAAAAAAAATTATAATAGATAAAATTTAAGAATTACCTAACTACCCTTTTAATAAAAATAAAATTAAATAATTTTTAAATAAGTTAAAAATATTAAATTTTAATAATAATAATAATATTATTATTATTACTAATTATTACAGTAGTATTAATTATACATGATAAATAAAATTAGAGTGATATTAATATAGAAAAATGGTACAAGGATAAAATTGTAAAATGTACTTTCATCTACCAAATTTTCTATATAAAAAAAGTATGAAATTTTAAACTATTTTTATAAATTTGTGCTTTTATATTAGTTGATTTCTTTGAAAAGAATAAAATTATAAATTTGTCGTTGTAAATCAACTAATTTAAACAATTAATTTAAACCAACATGCGCTTGCAACCATTTAAACATTCAGTTTAAACGAACATGCACTAAGAAATAATACTTTATATATATATATATATATATATATATATATATATATATTTTTAAATATTTCATACTTTTTATACATTTTTTAAATCTTGTAATATGTATTTTTGAAGTAACTAATTTCATGAATAAGATACGATTGATAATTTTTACAAAATATATTCCCATTATTTTTCTTTATCATTTTAATTAAATAAAACTTTAAATATAAAAAATAAAGTATAAAATAAAATGAAATTAAATATTAAAATAAAAAATAATAATATAATTATCAATTCTTCAATTAAAAGTTCAACTGATCGACTAATCTAAGTGAAAACACACGCATTATTATGTCTCATGTGTGTTATTTTTACAAGATAATAAACAATAATAAAATTATAATTATTAATGTTATTATTATAATTATAAAGTTAAATATAAATAATTTCTATAATTTTATTATAAGTAATTTTTATTTATTTTGTAAATAATTTTATAATTAAAAATAGTTAAAATTTAAAAAATATATATACAGATGGATACTGAAGGAATAAAATTAATAAAATGATAAATTTAATTAAAAAAATATTTAAAGGTTAAAATATCAAATATAAACACAAGAAAATCACTTTATTTCGTGTTTGTTAAGATTTCGAGGCTCACACATGCAAAGCAAGGTGATAACTATAAACCATCTGTCAACGAATTGAAGCACTGTGAGACACAAAACGTTTCTCAGTTTTACCATCAAACAAGAATTGAGGCAGAAAGAAGAAGCGACACAGAATCAAATACGATGAAACTGAGACTCAGATCCTTGGAATCCAAAGAAACCCTAAAAATCGATGTCCCCAATTCATGTTCTCTGCAGCAACTCATTGACACCGTTTCTCACACCATCTCTTCTTCTTCCTCTTCTCTGCACCTTTCCCTCAACAGAAAGGACGAAATTCGCGCCTCTTCGCCGAACGACTCTCTTCACTCCCTTGGCGTCGCCGCCGGCGACCTCATCTTCTACTCTCTCAACCCCAACGCCTTCTCCCACGAAACCCTCCCCCACAAGCCAGAAACCGCTTCTCGCGACCGACCCACCATCCAAAACTCTCCGGAAACCGTCGCCTGCGACGCGCCCTCGAACCCCACCGTGGAAAAGCATCCGACTTTGGATTCAGCGGAGGTTGAAACTGTCGAAATGGTTAATGGATCTGACGAGGCGGTGGTGGTGAGTACCAATTCAGAACCTTTCTTTGTGAGAAGGGTTTTAAAAGAAGCCCTCGGAAACAACGTCAGTGATTTCAAGTTGTTAGTTTTTACGGTCCACGGTGTGATTCTTGAGTCTGGGTTTGTTCGAATCGACAAGGATTCGGGTATGGCGGTCAGTTGTTCTCACCTTCTTGATGATTCTCCTTCTGCGTTTTCTTCGGTGATATCGTTGAAGTATGCCCTGCCTGAAATTCTGGTTAATGGTGCTTCGCATAGTGTGAATTTGAAATTTCAGACATTGGGGCATTTTGTGAATGTTTGTGGGTCGTTGTCTGATGATACTGGGTCGAGGTTGCACTATGTTTGTCTGGATAGACGTAAATATGTCAGGCCATTAGAGTTGATGCTGGCAAATTCTGAATCTAAGGGCAGTGTTAATGACGGGGAAGAGATTAGCTTTGGGAACGAAGTTTTTGAAATGTGGAAAATGGTGAAAGACAGGCTTGCATTACCACTGTTGATTGATCTTTGTGAAAAGGCTGGATTGGATCTTCCACCTTGTTTCATGCGGTTACCGATGGAGCTTAAGCTCTTGATTTTGGAGCGTCTTCCCGGTGTTGATTTGGCCAAAGTAGCTTGCACCTGTTCAGAGTTGCGATACTTGTCAACCAGCAATGAGTTGTGGAAGAAGAAGTATATAGAGGAGTTTGGGCAAGGCGAGACTAGAGGATGGCTTTTCAAGGATTTGTTTGCAGTGTCCTGGGAAACAAAAAAGAGATCGCAAGGGGTTCCTTTTCGACGACAAGGGGTTTCAAGACACTTTATTCTCCCACCCAACCCTTTTAGAATGCCTCCTGCTCCTCCAATTTGGGGTGGAGAATATGGTGTGCAGCCATTCTTTGGTGTTGCATTCCCTAGATACCAGCCAGGCCGGATTATCATTCCTCCGTGTACTCTGAGAGATTTCAACCCATAAGCTGCTGAGTTAAATTCTCCTCATCAATGAAGTGTAGTGCTGGGACCCAAACCTTGGTATGGCTCAACTATTTTCTCCTTAGTTGTTTGGAAAATAAGTTGCTAAGTTAATGCATCATGAGTGTCTGTTTTTTGAATAAATGATGTTTATTGTAAGTATTTGATTTGTCGGTTTCATTTGTGTGTAGTTATATGTTTTGAATGAATGATAGTATTCCAAATGTGGTCAGGACATAGTTGTTCTGTTCAGTCTTTGTGCGTTAGGTTTGGTTCATGTTCATAACCAAGGCAAAGCCTAACGCTGTTCCAGCATATGTTTAAAACTTTTCGGATAATTTTCTTCAGAAATGTATGGACCCCATCCTTTTTGCTGTGTACATATTACTGTAGTACAACAGTCAAGTGTATAACGTTATTACTATAAAAGGATTTGAATCTTTTGATGGTTCTACTAAAATAGCCAATTAACCATATGACGCGGTATGTTATGAAATTAGAAAAAGTTCTTGATTGCTCACGATTCCTCCCAGCAGACAACATTGGTGTGATGCCAGGGGTAGTTCTTTACGGTAATGATACTCCTTTGTGCTATCGTGTATTTCATATTTGAAGAACATTGTTTTGAACTTAAAAATGTTTTGATAAAGGGCGAGAACCCAACCTTACTAGAAGTGAGGTTTTAGTTCGCAGTCTGTATGCTTGCAGTGTGATGTGTGTACAGTTTAACTTGATAAACAGATGTAATAAATAAATAAGTAGATAGTAGGATGATAGATAATGAAGTAAATGAACAACGCGATGACATTGTATCTTGATTCTTGCAAATGGGAATATCAGGGGCCAAAATAGAGCACTGTGCGTTGTGTTGACTTTTTTTTTTTGTGGGTGGAGGTTTACTTTGTATTGGTAACTGCTAAACTACTCATTGCATACTCAAATAAATGGGACGTGTGACATTCTGAATTGACAACTGATTTATGTTTTTCTTTTCGTTGGCTATTCTGCTACTATTTTTGTCATGCATTAGGCTATAAGTTGAATCATGAAGTAGTTGTTTACCATTAATGTCATGAAGTAATGGGATCTCCATTGTTTGTTATCTTATATTCATAGCATAGCTCGGGTTTGAGCATGACTTCTTATAGTTCGGTACTTTTGCAATTATGCAGGCAACGAAAATACTGAAACAGGGAGCTGCTGTATTTGCCATGGAAACTGGAGACTGAAGTGAAAGGCAACCTCCATAAAGGAAGTGAAATAAACTGTTTTTGTATATAGTTTTTTTTGTTAAACTGCTTATGGATGTTATGACAATGGATCTTTCGAGTATTATTGAACGAAATGTGATGTTCAAAATTTGAGTGTATACATTGTAAATGGCCTCCATAAAACGACTCATAGTGTAGGAAAATACAAAAAACAAAGGATAGGAATATGGCTAAAGGGAAGTGATTTCAGGCACGGAATTTTTTGTAGAATGATTGGAATGGAAATTGTGTTTTTAAGTTGTAGTGTTATTTCATATCTGGAATAACTTGGACACATAGTTTCTGGTTTTTCTACATTGGGCCGTTCTGTTTGATACGCTAGAGGGGTGGGAAAGGAGCGGAAATGGTAGGGAAATTAAAAACATAGAGGTAGGGGTACAGGTTCTATAGGCCCAACCCACTTATGTGCGTTTAGTTTTTTAACCCATTCAATTATAAGTTTTTTTCTTTCTGCATCCCCTATCATGACTAACTGCACCCCTGTTAGGATTAACTACATTGCCATCATGACTAATTGCACCCATACTAACACAAAAAGAATAAAATAGACTTGATTGTTGCACAACACTATGACATTTAGAGGTGTTAATTTGGTTTAGTTCAGAGGACTTGGCACTGGTCATGGGTTAGGGTCAAAAAAGGGTCAAAAAAGTCCAAAAGAAAAAAGGTTCCATCAAAGAAGTCATAGGGTCAAAAATCTCACAAAAGTCTTGTGGGTTAGGACTAACCCATGAGTTTTCTTCTTAAACATGAAAATTATATTATTTTTTAAAAAATATTATTAAACTTTCTGGTGACCTAGACGTGTCCGATGACACCAAACGGACTTAACGATTTGGACGATTCGAACGGAATCAACAATCAGACGGATCCAATAATTCAAATAGGCCTAACGACTTAGACAAATTTGACGATTCGGGTTGGCCTAATGATCTGAACGAATCTCGTAATGCATCGTTGACATTGCTACGGTGGAAAGAGAGAAAAGTGCTATGGAAAGAGAGAAAACTCTGGAAAAAAAATCTTGTTCTAAAAATCTTATTTCATAATGTATTTAAAAAATATTGTCTTAGAAAGCTTTGGAACATAATCTCGAAATTATGTTCATGTATTTTGGAAATTTTGTTCCAAACGTTCTAAAAATTGTTTTAAGAAGGGTAAAAAACATTGTCTTAGAAAGCTTTGGAACATAATCTCGAAATTATGTTCATGTATTTTGGAAATTTTGTTCCAAACGTTCCAAAAATTGTTTTAAGAAGGGTAAGTGGTAATTTAAAAATAATCGGCTGTCACTATAAAATATTGGGGTGAAAGAAGAAAAAGATTCAATTACAATTGGGTTGAACAAGTTTATATTATTTTAAGTTTAATAAATTCAATTCAACTGTATAATAAGGAAATAAAAAAATATGTTATTATTATTATTATTATTATTATTATTATTATATATTAAAATTTATAATGTATTATTTTATCTGCACCATTATATAAAGAGATATAGCATGGTCACTTTAATTAGATAATTTTATTTTTTAATGAAAAATAATAATTTTCTTTAGTTAAAATTATTAAATAATTTTTCTTTCTAAAAGTAGTGGTGACTATTTTTTAAAGTAATTTATATAATTATATCTATTTCATTATATAACGGAGATTTCTTTTTTAGTACACTTTTTCTTTTACTTGTATCAGTTTTGTGAATTAAAATAATTATCTTTTCAATTTTATCTTTTAATTATCTTTTTAAATCAAACATTTTTTATTATTTTTTAATTAAAATAATCATTAACAGTGGAAATTTACTTAAAAAAAATAAAAATTATTACAACAAAATTATAAAAAATATTTCATTTATTTTTGTAATTATAATTTAATTATTTTTTATTATCATAAAAAAAAAAGCGAATATACGTATGCATGATATAAACTTTAAAGGTTGTAAGTAATAAAAAAAACAAAAAAATATATATATGTTAGAAATACAATTTCTATAAGTTAAAATAAAAATATATATAAAACTACAAATAAAAGTTATAAAATACGATTTTGGTATAAAAATATAGGTTAAAATATTCATTTAATCCCTATTTTCATTCTATTTTGTCATTTTAGTTATAATATTGTCCTTTTTTGAACTATATCATAATTTTTTTCAATTTGGTTTGTTTTTTTACTAACACCTAACGGTGTTTAATAATTAATATTAACATTAATGAATTATGACGGTTATGTGTCACTTGGTAGTTTTTTAATTTTTTTAAAAATTTTTAAAAAAATGTTCACGTGTGTCATGTACAAAGACAATGTTCTATATCCAATTTGGTTTATATATTCGTTATTTTTGTTCTATTTAGTTTCAATTTTGTTTAGAATTGATGAATTTTTTGTTCCTCTCAAAATTGATACCAAATTTATTTTTATATAAAACTTATAATGATATTTTTATTAAATACTTTTTGTTTAAGGTTATAATTAATTTAAAATTAGAACAAAAATTTGAAGATGACAACTAAGACTATAGATCTAAAATTTTAAAATTAATCATCATCCTTCAAATTTCCGTTCTAACTTTAAACTAATTGTAACCCTAAACCCTAATATTTAATAAAAATTTAAATTTTAATAAAAACATTATTATAGTATTTATATAAAAATTAATTTTGATCTCGATTTGAAGAGAGACAAAATTGTTTCATTAAAAAAATATGACTAAATTGAACAAAAACAACGAATATAAAATATAGGGACCGAATTGAATATAAAACATTGCAAAATATAAAATACATGTAACTCATCGGGACCAACTATTTATTTTAACAAAAAAATTATACTAATATACTATAAATGTAAAAGAAGTCGTCACACAGCGGTAATTTCATTGCAAATCACATTAAAGTCATTACCAAATTACACGATTTCAGTGTTTATAGATTTGGAAGAAGTCACCTCAACCTTCTATCATATCAACTTTATCATAATTTTTCGAGATCGTATACTATTTGCACAACTTTTATTAAGCATAATTAATCGTATACTATTTACACAACTTTTATTAAGCATAATTAATTATGTTGAAGTCGACAGTAATCTTCAAGTTTTGAACATTTCCATTGAGTTGTCATGTTTATGACTTGAACTCCAAATGTCAGAAATGGCCGATTCTAATGATAACTTCTTTAGAACAAATTCGAACTCAATTAGCATGATTTAGTCTCTTTATAAATTTTTAAAACAAAATCCAGACATGTAATTTTAGAGTTTAATTGACCATAGTAAAGAAAATCAAGAAAGAAAAAAAAAGAGCCTTAGGTCACAAATTCAACCATCAACATTCATATAATATATTGCACATTAATTTATTTTTGAAAAGTTCAAACACTTCATCAATAATCTGGTGGCACTAAAGATTTTGTTACAAAATAGTAATGATAATATAAATTGTTTTCTTAGTAATTATTGTAAATTGATCGACCAACATGGGTTAATTAAATAAAAGAAAGCACGTGCACAATACCGAAAAAATAATACGAAATGTATAACTTTTGTTTCTCATAATTTTGCTTCAACTAAATAAGTTATAATTTTTAGTCGATCTTTCAAATTGTTTTTTTATTTCCCATCTAACTATTTATTTTCTCCTTTACCAAAGTGTAAGTTCGCAAGTAAATGTCAAAAAAATGGAATAGCAGGGACACACACCCCAATCTTACCGTTGTTTTTACCGTTGTTCTTTTTTAAATGCAGTCCAGTACAAACGGTAATTTTTGACTGGCCTCGGGCGGCAAAAAAGAATTTAAATTTCAAAAAATGTAAAGGATGGGAACTAACCATGGTTAGGAAGTTTGGTTACATGGGATGCAGACAGCTCAACTATTGCTAGCGCACCGTGAACCAACCCTGGTTAGAGACAATGACAGCGTAGCAACCCCATCTATCTCCCTATAAAAGGAATATGCAATCCCCAAACTTTCCCTGCATCCAGATTCAAAGAAGGCGTCTTCATAAACGCCTTTCTTTTCCATTTCTTCTTCCTCTCTACGCTCCTATTACCTCGTTGCAAATTCGCTATTTTTAATCTGCGAAAATGAGAGAGTGCATCTCAATTCACATTGGTCAGGCCGGTATCCAGGTCGGAAATGCTTGCTGGGAGCTCTACTGTCTCGAGCACGGCATCGGGGTGAGTCTTCCATCTCAACATGCTTCCGTTTTTTCTTTTGGATTTTCGTTCAGATCTGTGTCGTGGAGGCTTCTTTCGTGTAATTCTGTTGTTGATGCGAACATTCGTTTCTCAGATCTAAGGAAATTCTAGCATTTTCTTTTTGAACTTTTTCTTTTCTTTATTTCTCTTTGATCCCTACTTTATTTAAACTAGGTTTTTATTATTTTTCTAAATCTGCTCTCTTTTTGTTTTTGTGTTCCCAGAGTTTATTTTTCAAGATCTATATTACCAATAAAATGACTTTAATGTAACTTATTCCAAATCATAATTGGGGTGTCGCTCTCGATTTTCAGATCTACACGTGAAGCTTGCAAGTTATTCTGATTAGATTGTTCTTTTAGCTGTTAGATTTAATGTTCGTGTTTATGATTTCAAACTTTAGCTCCTGTTATTGACAGTTTTTAAATCTTGTACTTTACGAAGCTGAAATCTACCTAATTGAGGAATTATGAAAAGTAAATATCGTTAAAGAAAGAAAGTACCGAGAGCTGATATTTCATGATTTTTATGCAGCCCGATGGTCAAATGCCAAGTGACAAAACAGTTGGTGGTGGTGACGATGCTTTCAACACTTTTTTCAGCGAGACAGGTGCTGGAAAGCATGTTCCACGTGCCATCTTTGTGGATCTTGAGCCCACTGTGATTGATGAGGTGAGGACTGGACCTTACCGCCAGCTTTTCCACCCAGAGCAGCTCATCAGCGGCAAAGAAGATGCCGCCAACAACTTTGCCCGTGGCCATTATACCAGTGAGTCCCAACTATGTGAACTTTTGTAATATTTTATGTGGGTGTTATAATTTCTTGCACTTATTGTTATATTTGTTGTTTGTACTCTATATCAGTTGGGAAAGAGATCGTTGATCTGTGCTTGGACCGCATCCGAAAGCTTGCTGACAACTGCACTGGTCTCCAGGGCTTCCTGGTCTTCAATGCTGTTGGTGGAGGAACTGGTTCTGGTCTTGGTTCTCTCCTGTTGGAGCGTCTCTCTGTTGATTATGGCAAGAAATCGAAACTTGGTTTCACTGTCTACCCCTCTCCTCAGGTCTCCACCTCTGTTGTTGAGCCATACAACAGTGTCCTCTCCACTCACTCTCTCTTGGAGCACACTGATGTTGCAGTGCTTTTGGACAATGAGGCCATTTATGACATCTGCAGGCGCTCCCTTGACATCGAGCGGCCCACATACACTAATCTCAACCGTCTTGTTTCTCAGGTAATAATTTGCATATTAATGAGATTAAGTGTAATTATTACCAAAAATTATGTGGATTAATTGATTTTTTTTTTCTGTTGGATTAGGTGATTTCTTCCCTGACTGCTTCCCTGAGATTTGATGGTGCCCTGAATGTGGATGTGACTGAATTCCAGACCAACTTGGTCCCATATCCCAGAATCCATTTCATGCTTTCCTCCTATGCCCCAGTTATCTCTGCCGAGAAGGCTTACCATGAACAGCTTTCAGTGGCTGAAATTACCAACAGTGCTTTCGAGCCATCTTCCATGATGGCTAAGTGTGATCCTCGCCATGGAAAGTACATGGCCTGTTGCCTGATGTACCGTGGTGATGTTGTGCCTAAAGATGTGAATGCTGCTGTTGCCACCATCAAGACGAAGAGAACCATTCAGTTTGTGGATTGGTGTCCTACCGGTTTCAAGTGTGGTATCAACTACCAGCCACCTACCGTTGTTCCTGGTGGTGACCTTGCTAAGGTGCAGAGAGCAGTATGCATGATTTCCAACTCCACCAGTGTGGCGGAGGTATTTGGTCGCATTGATCACAAGTTTGATCTCATGTATGCCAAACGTGCCTTTGTTCACTGGTACGTGGGTGAGGGTATGGAAGAAGGTGAGTTTTCAGAAGCTCGTGAGGACCTTGCTGCTCTTGAGAAGGATTACGAGGAAGTGGGTGCCGAGTCCGGTGACGGCGTAGAGGAGGACGAGGAGTACTAAAGAAGAATCTATTTCAGATTCTTGTACTATTTTCTGTGGTGTTTCATGTTCAGTTATTTTATTTTGATGCATGCTTCGCTGTTCAAGTTCTGGACTTAATGGCAATGTTCATGTTTATTTTGTTCCGCGAGTTCAACTTTACGGGTTAAAATTTGGCCTAAAAGAATTAATCATTTCCTGATTGATAAAAATAATTCAACTTTCATTTTATTTATCTGTTTAACACGTATATCTAAATTCTTAATTACAAAAATTATCATCTATAACAATTTTCGTCAATAACAATTTAGGTATAAATACACATTTGGTACCCAAACTTTTTTGGAAAGTTACCCAAACTGCCACGTGTCATGCTTGTAAGCTGCCACGTGGCACGATGATAAACTGACACGTGGCAGTTTTTTAAATTTTTTGAAAAAAAAAAATAAAAAACTGACACGTGGCAGTTCAATTTTTATTTTTTGAAAAAATAAAAATTTCATAGCTTGACACGTGTCCTGTACGGACACGGTGTTAACTCCAACTTAACGGAAAGGACCAAATTGAACCTCTTTAGAAAATTGGGGTACCAACTTGAACATTCCTAAAGTTCGGGTATCACATTGAACTTTCCGAAAAAGTTTGGGTACCAAATGTGTATTTATACCAACAATTTATAATGGGATGATATGATGTAGGTCTGTTCATATTTTCGTTGTGTTATATTTATTTTTTTTCCATTTTTGGTTTATTTTTCCTTTTTATTTTATTAATAGTGTTTAAATAACGTATTTGAACAGTGTGTCATTCAATATATTTTATTTTATTTTATTTAAAAAAAGTTGTTCAATTAACAATTGTGTTACATGTGTCATGTGTTGTTGTATTATTATTTTTATTTAATTTAGTTATTATATTCGTTATTTTGGTTTAATTTAGTTTTATATTTGTTCTTTATTTTTTGTTAAAATGGAGTAATTTTTTTATTTTTAATTTGAAATCAAATTTAACTTTTTATAAAAATTATGTATTTTTTAAATTATTAATAATTTTTTAAATTTAATATAAATTATTATATTTAATTACAAATTGAATATAATTTTTATATTCAATTTTTAAATAAAATATAAAATATGATTAAAATATAATTACTAAATGTTTTAAAAAATTTAGTAACACTTGTAAAATTGACATTTAAATCTAACAACATTTAAATTTTTTATTGAGTTTTACATACTAAAATATAAAATTTCATATTTAAATGTTAATTTTATAAATGTATTCTTTTCTAAAAAGATTTTATAAATGTATACACAATTTTAAAAGGATTGATATTTTAGAATATAAATATCAGAAGAAAATATTTAATTATATTCTAATAATATTAATTTTAGAAAAAATATCAGTATAATATTAATAAAAGATATTAAATGGTTGATAAAATTGATTCATTTTAATTAAAACTGAGACTAAAATAAACAAAAGTGAGGAATTTAGGGAGTGAATTGAACAAAAATTAATATATAGAGGGACTAAATTGAACTAACATAATCACAAACTGATACGTGGCACAATTATATTTGACATGTGGACAATTATTTAAAATTAAACATTAATTTATAAAAAAACTAGGAAGTGATAAGTAATTAAACATCCTTAGTATAAATGATTAAATTGATCAAAAATTGACGAAAATGATGATCTAAGTGAAAGCAAAATAAAAATGAAGACCAAATTGAACAAATACAACGAAAGTAGAGACCAAATGTATATTTAAAGCCTAAAATGGAATATTTCAAACTTTTATTATTGCGAGAAAATTTGAACCGAAATAGATATGTTATTTGTAATTCAGAATACTAGCGCTAAATGCATAAAATCACATTTCTTGTTTCTCAAAACTATGTTTGGATGTAGGAGAACAATTATTGAATGACGTTAGAATAAGTTAATGTTTTCAATGCGGTCTAAAACAAAATTATAGATTCAACTTAATTTTGCGTCCCTTTTGACTTTGGGAAATGGTACTTTGATAAGTTTGATTTGAAAATAACTTTGACAAACAATCAATTTTGGTAAAAAAAATGTCTAAAATTTATTACTTGTACTTTTGTATTTTTCATATTTTTCATAAAAAAATAAAAAAATTACTGTATTTAGTAATTTGTTAAATATTTGTTTGTCGTATGAAGAAAATCATGTTTCTTGTCCCTCAAAATTATGTTTGGATATAAGAGAACAATTCTCGAATGATGTTAAATATATTAATGTTTTCAATGCAATTTAAAACAAAACTACAAATTCAACTTCATTTTGCGTTTATTTTGACTTTGGAAAATGATACTTTGACAAAGTTTAATTTGACAATAACTTTGACAAACAATAATTTTTGGTAAAAATGTTCTAAAATTCCGTTAGTTTTGTAATTTTCATAAAAAAAATGACTCTATTCAATAATTTTGTTAAAAATTTGTTTGTTGAATGCAAAAAATCATAGTTATTGTCACTTAAAACAATGTTTAGATATAGGAGAACAATTCTCGAATGATGTTAAAATAAGTTAATGTTTTTAATGCAATTTAAAACAAAATCATCAATTCAACTTGATTTTATGTCTGTTTTGACTTTGAAAAATAATATTTTGACTTGTAAAAGAATTCTAAAATCTATGACTTTTACTGTTGTAATTTTCATAAGAAAATAAAAAAATACTCTATTTAATAATAATCTTGTTAAAATTTTGTTTTTCGAAATTTTATTTCCTTTGTAACTTTATTAGAAACTTTATTAGTAGAGACAGGCCTGAATCAGCGCCTAATATTTTATTTAACTTTATCCCGTCATTTTAAACTTATTAACTAACTTCCATTTTAGAATTTCCAAATTCACAGCTTAAAAACAAAACTATGGATTGAACTAGATAAAGCAATTAAAATCGACTTAGTATAATACAAATTTACATTTGAGTAAGGATAATTTTTATTCAGTTTATTTATTTATTTAGTTTTGACGATTGAAAAATAGTGAAAATCCTATTCTTTTACTCTTTCTAACCTTCCTCGCTTCTCCCCCTAGTTTTTTTTTTTTACCATATGACCTCTGCGTTGGATCATAATGTGTATTTTTAGCACGGGCTTTCTTTCTGCACCTCCAAATCTTAGTGTTGATGACGGAAATATCCCCGTCAGTAAAGTAGT
>Ga0214545_1010149_pt1 | contig 13847 bp, 5 predicted proteins | sample CNSS4metaG_FD_160064 | JGI IMG/M metagenome (GOLD analysis project Ga0214545, IMG submission 160064) | Root nodule microbial communities from cowpea collected in UCLA plant growth center, Los Angeles, California, USA - CNSS4 | ecosystem: Host-associated > Plants > Roots > Nodule | place: USA... | reverse complement strand
TTTTTATATATATATAAAAATAAAAAAAAAAAAATATATATATATATATATATATATATATATATATATATATATATATATATATATATATATATATATATTAGTTTCATTATAATTTGATACTCATTCCAGTTGTTTGAGTATCGGAGAGAAAACTTTATTCTTCTTAATGATTATACATGATCCTATAATGTATCGATACTTCAACTTGGGTTATATATCCGTATTCAACACGTATCGTGTTCAATACTTTAGAATACTTTAACGATATTTATCAATGAAGTATCTAATAATTTATAAAGTTGTAATATACCATAATAAAACTTTGAATAGTGATCAATTTTAGTGACAAAAAATAATTAGTCACTATATAGTGACTAAATTGATAACTAGAATAGTTCTGAAAAATTATAATTGGTCTCTAAATTGATAATTAAAATAATTTCAATTATGAATTGGTTTTTAAATTGGTCACTAACATTAGTTATCAGATTTTGACTACTAAATTAATTGGTCTCTAATTAGGAAATTTGGATTCACACATTAACAATCATATATTTATTATGTTTGTAAGAATTATTGTACACTTTTTAAAGTTCATATATCACGTATCTATCACGTACCATATCCTATTATTTTGAAAATAAACGTATTGACGTATTGGATACGTGTCGCATCCGATACACGGATCGTATCTGTGCATCTTGATCAAACATGGAGAAATAAGAAATTAAAAAGAAGAGAAAAGTTGTGGGTTCGATCCTCAATTAATAATTTGTAAACAAATAAGATTGATTTGGTGAGTTTAAAAGATAGATAAAAGAAATTGTGGATTCAACTTCTTTACTAACAAAATTATCAACTAACATCTGTGGATTCTATTTTTTTTCTTTAGAGTTACGCATCAAATCAAACTTTGGTTTTAGACGGAGATGAATATTCGTGAGATAAGGTTTTATTGATTTTGCTGAATCCGATAGTCCAATTCTACCTACATCAACTCACGTTAAAATTCTTGACAAATTCATATGACTTTGGTGTTTGCATGCCAAATGTTGTCACCGAAAAGAACAGCAATATTTCAGTGGTGACGTTTCTAACTTTGTTTGCATTTCGAAGTGGAACTGTGGTCACGTTTGTGTGTGGTAAGAAATAATTATCATGACAACATTGTTTGATCTCATCATTTTCGAACATGTTCCATTTGACTGTTTCCCAAACCCACCACTAATAAACTTCATTTTTTTTTTCTTAATGTTTTATCGATGCTCAAATCATTTTGAAGATCATTTTACCACTTAAAAAAAAATTGTTTGTATTTTTGAAAGGCTGTCAAATTAGCCCTACATCATATTCATAGCAGAAATTCGATCCCTTTTACATTATCGAGTGAAGGCTTTGCTTTTGTATCCAAACACTGTGGAAAAATCAGAATAAAAACAATAACAAAAGTCGAAAAGACACAAAAAAAAAGTGGAAGACATGAAGGATAGCCACATTATTATAGAATTTATTCAAAGGAAAAAGAAAAAGAAAAGTTAAAGAAGATGTGAATGGCTTGAATTCTGCTTTCTTTTTATAAGACTGAAGACTTTGAGTTTAATATTTGGGACCAAAATTAAATGTGGAATATTTTAAACCAATTTCATACTAACTCAATGCAGGTTTAGTCGATAAAATTTGTTAACACAGGAAAATCGACTTTTAAGAAATTTGAACTTCAGTTTTGACACATGAATTATTAGAATCGATTAGAGATAAAGTCAATTTACAATATATATATATATAAGTAAGTACAATTCTTATTTTATAAATTGATTTTGTAGAATTGAGTTAAGCTTAAAATTTATTTCTAACATTGATCAAAATCAAAAGGGAAATAGTATTTGATAAAGTGAACATCATTGCATATATTTTATGCTACATAATACCCATGATCACTGACTTAGTTAAATCTTTCTAATTGTCTTCAAACTCTTCCCTTAAATTTAATTTTAAGCAATCCAATAAGAGTTTTTTTTTTATTTTTTTTACAAACAAGTTGCTTTAAAATTTCACATTGTCTCTTTTTATTTTAGGCAAAACATTAAACAACTCGTAAAGAATGGTGATTTGTATAAGTTTTTTTTTTTTCGATTTTTAATATTTATGAAATACATAAATATAAATATTATATCGGATTTCCCTAAAACTGAACTAATATATATACTTCTTATTATTTATAAAATTGTCATTGTGTTTTTGTGGGTAAAAGGTTAGAATGCTATTATGCCATATTTTTATTGTGTGTACACTTGTAAGACGACATCATGATCTAATCTTACAAAACTTATTAGAAAAGAATATTATATTATTTCACTATAATAATTAATTACTAGTGTGTATGTATTTTATGCAATAAACTAGCTTGAGATTTGTAAATCAAAATGACTTGAAATTGGTTAGGTATTAGTTTCACGTTAGTATATATTCAATATTAATCTTCCAAAAATAAAAGTGGTATATTTCTAGAAGCGTAGGGCATAAAATTCTCTACTTATTCCTTTTACAATATGATTAAAGAAAACTGCTATATAGAAACTTTGATAAGTAGTAAAGTTACCTTATATTTGCATAAGTGGGTCATCATAGCCCGCCATGGCTTAGTGGGAGACATATTTAATGAAAGAAACATTTTAAAACACTTAAAGAAATAAAATATTTATCAATAAATAATTAGTCCAAGTGATACTACACAGTAAATCAAATAAGATTTTATATTTAAATCTTGTGAATAATTTCTTTTGGAAAAATTTCACTACAAATAACTGGTCAGGTTTGTTAGCAAAAGAATAAGATCGCTAAATAATTTGCATATATGATTAAAAATAGTGGAAAGAGTTTGAAGCATATTTAACATATTATAAATATAGGAATAATTTATTTTTAATAGTGTAGGACTTTAATCTATAGTTGGAGGATTTGGTGTTGGTATGGTCCATATTGGAGGCAGAATGAAAGTGGAATATTTGTCTGAAGAAAAAACGAATTTGGAAAATGTTAGAATGATGGAAATATAGAAGAAGAAGTAATTGGTTGTTAATATGTCTCTGTTCTTACTCACTACTTTTTGCTTAATCAATAAAAAAAGTTGATTGTGGTGCATGCATTGCAAAATTGCCATTTTTCTCTCAAAACCACAAACCTATGATTCTACGAAACTTCTTCAACCAGGTATGGGTCTAATATATATAAGGGGGACTTTGTTCTCTCTATTTATGTGCTTAGATCAAACAAAAACCAACCTGATTTATCTTTAACTATTTAAAATTAAATACATATTATTTAAATACATATTAAATAGACACGTTATATATTCATATAAATGAAAATAGCTTTTAGGAGTGTTTTTATCATATTAATATTCGATAATTTAATCTGATTAATCCAATTCAATTAGACTATGCTGAATTTCATTTAAATTAAATTAGACTCAATCCAATTTAACTTACTTTTATATGAGTTGGACGGTGAATTTAGTATGAATAAACCAAAATCCAACATCATACCCACTTATATATTTAAATGAACAAATATGTCATTTTTTTTCATGTCATAAATTACTTTGAACATACTTATTGTGATTTGATGTACTAAATTACTTGAGGTATTTAATTATTTTTTGTAAAGATTGTATTATTTTTTAACTAGTTTGATAATATATTTTTTTAAAAATAAAACAAGTTTATATTTTAGGATTAAATATGTTTTTGATCCCTTAACTTTTAGTAAAAATTGGAATTAGACCCTCTTTAAAACTTTTATTCAATTTAGTCCCTTAACTTTGAAGTACATGAATTTAGTCATTTTAACCCAATTTTGTTAAATTTATTTGATGTTTCGAATATGTTTCATAATACCATTTGAGTTGTTTACACCATTTGACACAATTTCACCTCAATGTTAGTTGAATGTTAGTTAAGAAATGTGTTCAAAATATCAAATAAACTTAACAAAATTTGGCTAAAAGAACTAAATTCACACATTTATAAAGTTGGAGGACTGAATTGGGTCAAAGTTTCGAAAAGCAACTAATTTCAATTTTCACGACCAAAAACATATTTAACTGTATATTTTAAACCATTTTGATTAAATCTATCATATTTAAGTAATTTCACGGTAGATCTATCAAGTTTTTATAATTTTATTTTTGATAACATCGACAACATAAACAATAAATATTCTCAAACATATAGATTTATTGTCCACTATATGTATATAATTCTACGACTATATTGCACGAAAAATAAAAAATAAAATTTAAGACATTTAAAAAATATGTAAACATTGTAAACTCTTCTACATGGTTTGTAATTTTTGTTATTTTAGAGAATTATAAGTTAAAAAAATACAAAATCATAACTAATTTTCCTATCACGTGAAAAAAAAAATATTTCAGCTTAAGAGAAGGTCGGATGTAAGACATTTGTTGTCGATCTTTATTGCATTTTTTTCTTCTTCTAGGCTTTGATCTAAAATTGTTTGGGAGTGCAGCGAAAAAAAAAACAGTGCAATTATGATCTTAACTCCTTTTGGAAATTTCTTCTTCCACCTACAAAATATATATTTTATTTTTAGATTATGAAATTCAAAAGTAAAAAACGATTTTTAGATTGTATATTAAAATCATTTTTAAATTGTGTAATCTGAATTTTTCTTAACTCTCTCCAATTTTTAAATGTTGTTTTTTATTTTTAGATTAAACAATTAGAAAGTCAAAAATACTTTTCAATTGTATAATTCAAAAAATTAAAATAGATTTTTTTTAATGAAAGTGCAAGAAGAAACATATGGAAGTGCAAGAAAAATTGTCTACCCTTTCTTTCATCTTGCTTTCCTTCTATATTTCACAGGCAATCCTATGTTTTTTTTTTTCGTATTCTCTCATTTAAAAAAAAAAATCGATCCACCAAGTTAATAATAAACCTTATAAAACCTTAAAAGTAGAGTAATATTATGTGAGCTTTTTAATTTTCTCTTCCTTTCTCCTAATTTTCCTTGCATGTGATATGCACAAAGAGTGAATAATAATAGGAGTGTGCTTTAGTCTTGAGATAGGTAACTAAAGTTTTGATTTGGAAATTATGACTAAGAATTGGAATTTGAGACTCTTTGAGTACATGCAATTAGAATTAAATTGAAAGCTTGAACTAACTTTTAGGAACATTGGTGTTCTTGAAAATTAAATGGTATGATATCTTGATTTAAAAGATATTATTTGTTTGAAATGCAAGAAAAAATAATTAAATTATGTATGCCTGTAAGCAACAGAAATTTGAAGAGAATTGAGGAGTTGATTTACAGAGAATTCAGAAATTTTGTTAATGATAAATATTTTTATCGATAAATTTTGTTGACAAAATGAATGTTAAAGTTTTCATTTTAGATTTAACCACATTATGATGATAAAATATGCTGGTAAATCGGTTGGTAATAACTTTTTTCTTTTAAATTTGTCAACAAATTTATTGCTAATTAAAATTTTTTAAAATACCTTGAAAAATGTGTCATTAATTTTTTTTTTAAAATTCGTCATCAAATATGTCGGTAATTGTAATTTTTAATATTTTTTGGTAATTTTGTTGGAAGTTCATCAATAAAAATGATGTAAACTTTTTTTGTAAAATCTAACGAAATAATTTGTTATAAATTGAATAGAGATAGGTTAGAAGAAAAAGACACTATTAAAAATTTTCATATTCATGAGAATTTTCTTACAAATTTGTTAAAAAAATTGCAAGAAAAGATTTTTTCCTGTTATTTTTTCTAAAAATTTTAATTGGCAGGTAATTCTTTATGCGTAATTATTTCCTACAAAATTATAAAATTTGCAAGTATTTCTTACAAAGTTTGTTGCAGAAAATGTTTTATACAAAATATTTTGCAAAAAAATTGGCAGGAATTTCCTGCAAACTTTTTTTCATAACAAAATTTATAAGTATTTCCTACAAAAAAAAAATCAAAACAAAATTAGCAGGAAACATGGAAACATGAGATTTTTTAGTAGTGAGAAAAAAAATGAAGAAGAGAAAGAGGAGAAAAAAAGATGATAACCATGATGACCACAATAATAATAATAATAGCGAAGGAGGAGACAAAAGTGACAAATATAACAACTCTTAATTCACTATGCTTATTTTCAAATATTTTGAAAAAAAATGTGAAATACACGTAATATCGTATTTTTTTAATTCAGAAAAAAAATCAAGTAATTCCTAATTTATTATACTCTTTTTTAATACTTGTACTACCAATTTATTTCTTATTATAAGGTAAGCTTGCGAAACTACAAATAAAACATGCAAAGTAATTATATTATTAATATATTTGATCCAATGGTAGAAAGTAATAAGGTTAGCATTTTCATACCTGTTCAATTTTACTCGTTTTAAAGAGTGTAAATAGGGTCTCTAAAAAATATGAGTGTGAATAAGGTATAAAATTTCGAAAGAATTTTTGTTTGGGGGGTATCCGACTCTGTTGGTCCATTTTGCTCTTTTTTTTTTTTTTATCGATACTAAAATTAGCAAAATTTCAAATACGTGGACTGGGCTGTGTTCATCACAAGTTACAGCCAAAGCTTTCTGCACCCCATAGTTTTGGTTCTGCACTCCAATGAATAATGGAATTCCCATTTGCCCTTTCTGGATTATTCATTCTATAAGTAAAAAACAACTTATAAATTGTGTAACCTGAAAGCCGAAAATAACTTGCGAATTACACAATGAATATTCATTCTATAAATATTTCTTTAAAGAAAGACTATCAATCTAGAAGTAAGAAAAACATTTTAGATTATACAATTTAAAATACGAAAATCACCTTCAGAGTGTGCAATTCAAATGAAAAAAAAAAAAAAAAAAAAAAAACTTCCATACTGTGTAGTCTAGAACTTAAAATTATTTCAAAATTGTGTAATATGGAAACTATTTTTTTTAATCCTCTTCAACCTTCGGAAGTTGTTTTTTGTTTTCAAATTATGAATCTAGAAGTTTATTTTAAAGAAAATAATAATAATTTTTAGATTACGTAATTTAAAAATTATTTTTTACTTATGGAAAAATAAAATTACTCATACGATGGAGGAAAAAAAGTATGGAGATGTAAAGAGAACTTGCCCAAATTACAATAAACGAGCAATTTATCAAAACCCATGAAATGAGACGAACTGCAATCAATATTAAAATTTATAATTACTTTTACTAAAACATCTTTCACGGGTTCAATCTCAAGATAGATAAATTGGTTATTGACCAATCCAAATAGAGGAGTTAATTAAAGAGTTTTGAACATACAACAAAATTATTGGGCCATAAGAGGATTTTATTTTATTAACAGATTTTTATAATTTAAAAATATTATATTTTATAGTTATAATATTTTTTGGGTAGTTATTATATTTATAGATTAAGACATATATTACGTAAAACTTTAGAAATTATAAATAAGAAGAGAGATCTAAAACTTAGGAACTTGAATTTTACTATTAATTTTGAATCAAATTATTTTTTTTTTCTCCAGTTTAAAAATCTCAAATTCTTGATTGCAATATATATATAACATCCCAATTTTAGCAGCTTAAAACTAATAAAATAGGAAGTTTCATCATAGTTTCAAAACAAATAATCCAGTGTACACAATATATTAATACAGTCTTACAAAAGATATGACTATAAAAATATATCACTTATACACTTAAACTAAACTAATAAACTTTATACTTAAATTGACCACTGCTAAAGTTCCCACTGGAGACCTCCTTCTCAACACTTAAACGATGGTTCTTCATCCTCCAGAAGCGCCTTTGACACTACAACCACATCTGCTTCCACCGAGTAGGTGATCATCGCAAAAAGAAACATACAACTCGAGACAGACACACAGAAAGCAAGGGTAAGCTAATCTGATTAAAGGAATCATACAATTCAATTATAAACAGAAATCATGCAATCTTTCTCATTTCACTAGAATCACATAGGCCACCATAAAGACAATGCAAATATATTACTCTAGACTCGATATCCAGATTATGTAAGCGACATTGGATCTCTGGGTGACTTGCACCTGTGAAGGTTCCCAAACTCTGCAGAGTTTGGACACAAAGGGTTATCACCCAACCACTCACAGAGTAAGTCCCCTTCGCGTCTAAGACTTGATTAAGTCCAAAGACTAGGACCTTCTGCTGCTCCTCACGACATAATCCATTCTGCTCTATCTAAGCGTGAATGATTATTGGAGTTTCAGGATACCAACCCATACGGAGTCCTCACGTCCTTACACTCACTAACATACTCTTTTGAATTTCCCTTGAAATTCTAATTCAACCACTTCTTCTCATATTCTAACTTCATGAAATTTCACCACACATATTACGAGTCATAACAATTCATGCATATCAAAACTAAGTTCACATTTTAATATTTAAACATAGCTTCATCCATTAGAACAAGAAAGTAACACTCAACTGCAGAGGTTCTCGCCCAAGCTGGAAGGTCTCGCCTAGGCGAAAGGGGCTCTCTCGCTTAGGTGAGTCATTCTCGCCTGAGCGAGGCTCGAAACAGAGAAAAACCCAAAGTCTGGGCGAATTCTTGCTCAGGCTAAGTTGTCTTGCTTAGACGAGAGTGACTCTCGCTCAAGCGAGACTGGTTTGCCTAGGCGAGATCTCGCGCAGAGACATGTAATGAGTTTCTAGTGTTTTCGTTTAGGCGAGAGCTACTCGCTTAGGCGAAAATACCAGACTCCCAATTTGTTCTCACATGCAACAGTCCAGAAATCTATCACAATCCAATCATACACTCAATTACATAGTTCAAGCACTCATACAACACTCAATCATGCAATTCAAAGTCATCAAAATGATTTCTATACGAAATTCAAGCAAAACAGTTAGCTTCCCTTACCTGTTATCCTGTTTAGACAACTTTATAAACGTCAACATCTCTAACTTCACAGGATGTTCTATCTACACATAGAAACATCACAAGGACAATCAGGACATACCGTTATGATCACTGATCAGCAAAGACTCATACTGATGATTAAAACGTCGCATGCAAGCGGAAAAGGGCTCGCATGCAACAAAAAAAAGACTAAAAAAGAGAGTGGAAACTCAACTTACACGAAGGGAGAAACTATCGGTCCAATTTGAAGAGCTCGCCGAGAGGATCAATCCTATGGTCTCAATTCTTCAATCAGACGACTAGAGAGATAGAACCTCTAGAGAGAAGGCAAAGAACTCTAGAAAAGTGGTTTCTAGAAAGATAGTGTGTTTTAAAATAATGAAACTCGTTTATAATAATTCTATTTATACTAAAATCTTTTAATATTAAAATAATCGAGTCTCACTATTTTTAAATTACTATCACGTTTTAAACGTCATCTTTTAAAGTCTTACAAAATATATATATATATATATATATATATATATATATATATATATATATATATATATATATATTCAAAATACGTCATTGTAAAAATTTTAATATAAAATAATCAAAACTAAATTTCGAAAATTATTAAATAATCAAGACTAAATTTCGAAAATAAACTAGAATATGGATTTTCTATTAATAGTCTAATAAAGAAATAGTTGAAAACTTTAGAATAAATTATCTACAGATGATATTTTTGGCATAAAAAAAATTGTTCTGTATTTTACTTATAAAAAATATGTGCATATATATATATATATATATATATATATATATATATATATATATTTGTTCAACGAATTTTATTTTTAATAAAGTAATTGTGTTTTGTCTCTGTTTTATTTTTTACTCGTATTGTAATTTACAATTTCACTGACTTTAGATGCTTGTATGAAATATAAAATGGTATCTTAGGCGCTTAACAGTTGGATTTACAATATACTTAATTTTTTTATTTACTCTTTTTAAGACTTAATTGAAAGTATGGACTCAAAAAATTGTGTCAAACTTTAAGTTAATATATTTAATTTTCGATAAATATTTGTATTTTATAGAGATAAAATTGATTAAAATGTTTTGTTTTTCTGACGTACCATAATAAATTTTATTTAATTTTGTTTGGATGAACGAACTTTCCCATCTAAACATATTAAATGGTTTTGCAATGTTTTATTACCTCTGGAAAGGACACTAATTATAAGTAACATTATCATGTGCTATTTTCCTTGTGCCGGAACATAGTTATTAAAGTAAGTTACTTTCTTAATAGTCAGTGATAAATACTCTATTTAATAATTAGTACCTGAATCAATGTTTTAAATTTTCAAGTTTAATTTTTACTGGAAGATTATTAATAGAAACATGTTAGATGCTGCATTAATTGGTTTTTAAGTAAATAGATTAAGTTATAATTAAATTGTAACATTTCACTTTCTACTAACAAAAGAGTGTATTCTAATTATTAACTATAATTTTAGTTAATGAAATATTTTATCTAAGAATTAGTATTAACTAAATATAAATTCCTTCAATGTTTATAGAGCACACTTGTTTGTATTATTGAAAAAAACATATATAACAATTAGACAAACCTTTTAATAAAAAAAAAAAAAAAATTAGACGAAGACTTTGAGGATTAAACACAAATTATAGATCATGGTGTAAAATTAATGCAAAAATAAAAATAAATATTAACCTCCTCTCATTGTAACTATCACACGTCCTTTAATGTGGATTTTAGTTTCAAACATTCATTCTCTAAAATTTTAATGGTATAGTATAATGTAGAAGAAAACACATTTGAAGATCCAAAACGTATAGCATTGATATTGATAGAGTTCTATGTCCATCATTGAATAATTGTCGTAGTAAATGATTATCAATCATGTAGCATTACAATACCTAATTCTCTCACTCTAATGAATATATATATATATATATATATATATATATATATATATATATATATATATATAAATTAGACAAACCTTTTAATTTAACAAAAAAAAATCATAGGAAGAACGCTATTTAAACTTGATGTGATACCATAATTTGAAACTAATGCAAGAAAATAAATAAGGACTAACCTCCGACCATTATCACGGTCACGAGAATCTTTTAATGTGCTTTTTGGTTTCAAACACTCACTCTCTAAACTTTGATAGTATATGGTACGGTAGTAGAGAGCAAAATTGATTACCAAAAGCATATAGCACATGTGGAATTTATATAGCTCTCTACCCATCAGTGTGATGTCATAATAAAATGTTCTCAAATTACATGAGATTACGGTATCAAAATATTTATGCAACAATTATAAAATTGATTAACAAATGGACCATACTTAAAAAAATTGACATGTGAATATATCATATTATCCTAGATACACTACTATAATTTTTTATATTTCATGGGATTTTTCTTGCAAATTTGTAAAAAAATATTCACAAGAAATGACTTTTTTTTTTGCCATTTTTTCTATAAATTTTAATTAGTAGATAATTTCTTTAGATAATTATTTCTTATAAAATTATAAAATTCGTAACTATTTTTTATAATTTTTTTGTGCGAAAAGTGTTTATACAAAATATTTTGCAAAAAAAATTGGTAACAATTTTTTGTATTTTTTTTCATAATAAAATTTATAAGCATTTCTTAATATAAGAATTTTGAAACAAAATTTACAAAGCATATGAATTTATTAAGTAGTGATATCTTGAGAAATTTTTAACACATGGGACTATAGATCTTAGACATGTCGTTAGTTAGATATTGGTGTAATCTTTCTCTTTATTTTTACGTTTTTTGTTTGAAGTTATTACAATATATCCAAATTTACCATTAATCTAATTTATTATGGATTCGGTTTTAATTAAATTGTAAATAATTTATTATTAATTAAAAAATGAATTTTTACAACATGATTTATCTTAGTTGAATTTATGAATGAAGCCAATCCACTAATCCTCATAAATACTTAGTTGATTATAAAAATAGTGTTAATTATAATTTTAAGTATTCAATTAATAAGATATTATTTGAAGATTTTGTAAACTTATAATAAGTCCATAAAAATAGTATTAATAATAACCAAACTTGAAATTTATAAATAAAATCTTAAGTTTTCTTTTTACTATGTAACAACTAAAAAATAAATAAAAGTAGAAGCAATCTTTCATAAATGGAGTCCACTTGTTTTATTATTAAAAGGTATTTATATAAATAATATGTTAAAAAGTCATTTTTAATAAAATATACCTTAATTAAACAATGATTCTGATATCATGTTAGAAGTGGGTTTTAAGCCTAACTTAACCCCACAAAATCGGTTTGTAAGATGAGGTTTGCATCTCACTTATATAGTATGAAATTGTCTTATCTTTAGTCAATGTAAGACTTCCAACACACTCCCCTCATGTCGAGATATAAACATTTCGTGCGTGGGTCTAAAAATGGATGATCTCGACCCAATAACAGGTGAAATAGAATGTCCAAGAAAGTTCGTTATGATATGCTTTAATCTAGCTCTGATACCATATTAGATATGTATAAGCCATGAGAAAAAAAATATTAACAAGAGGTATTTGATGAAAACAACTTAATAAGAGCTTGCTTCCTGACTATTAGAACCTTATTTTAATATATAGAGTACAATGTTCCATCATATAAAGGGACAAGTAAAATCTAATAAAACAAAATATTTAGAATATTTGATAATAATAAAAGAGAATCGAATATATGATATCTTTGTCAATATAAATAATAGCAGAAGATATATAATATCTTTATCAATTTAGATAGTTGATATGAGTTTTCTTTGCAGGTAGATTATCCTATGAAGGTTAGAGTTCATGGAGCACAATTGAGACTTAGTCCAACTAAGGAAAACTAGCTTATTTTGTTGATAGTACGCTAGGTTTGATGATTTAGTTGTGAGAATAATGTGGTAATCTTATTTATTTTGATACAATGATATTTGTGGTAATGAATAATGGTGATGTTATTGAATTTTTTAAATGTGAGTTATTTATTGGTGTTTAGTGATATTGTTCTTTTTTTATAGTTAATTGGGGTTGAATGCTTTGTATTTGATGGATGATGGTATTTGAAAATAAATTGAGTTAAAAATGTGTGGTTTACGAAATCTCAAGTAGTGCCAAGACATTGGTCATAATCTATAAAAAAAAAACGTATGATTTACGTGTGAAATGTCAAGTAGAGTCAAGGCAATAACCATCTACCAAGAAAATATATAAAAACCGAGTAGAGTCAAGATAAGAGTCGTAATCTACCATGGATATGGATGTGTGTGGATGGTTGATTTAGGGTATATATGATGTGAACATAGTTATTTCCAATGAGAAAATACTGCATTATGTGGTTTTAAGATATGTATTGAATAAGGATTCCTCAAAGAAATTATCTTGACTCTATTAATTATCAAACTTATACAAAAAAAACATATTTAAATTGTGAGAATCGATGAAGATTCTTATAAAGTGGATCAGTGTGATTCTGTCATTTATGAAAAACTTAGTTCTTGATATATAATTTTTTGTGAGTAAGAATTAACATGACAAGAACAAAATCTATAAATTTAATTCAATACATAAATCGTTAAATAATATTATATAATTGGTAGATGTGATACGTGAATTATAATTTTTGTTTAAATATGTATTTTTATCCAATTTTGAGGTTTATACATTTTCTAACTATTATGATTATGTATCACATAATTGTACAAAATATGGTGAAAATATCTAATAATAAAAAAATTAAAAGTTATAAAATATCTATAATATATATATATATATATATATATATATATATATATATATATATATATATATATATTTAATTTTTATTTTATTT
>Ga0214545_1010148_pt1 | contig 13847 bp, 7 predicted proteins | sample CNSS4metaG_FD_160064 | JGI IMG/M metagenome (GOLD analysis project Ga0214545, IMG submission 160064) | Root nodule microbial communities from cowpea collected in UCLA plant growth center, Los Angeles, California, USA - CNSS4 | ecosystem: Host-associated > Plants > Roots > Nodule | place: USA... | reverse complement strand
AATATAAAAAAAATATATATATATATATATATATATATATATATATATATATATATATATATATAAAAAGGTATTTTCCTTGATAATAAATATTTTCATAAGATCCAACACATTTTAACATTTTAATAAGACCTATTAGTTAGAACATAGTTTAAGTAATAAGTAATATAAATAATAATAAAAGTAAATAATTATAATTTGGTATTACAACAAAAGTCAATCTGATGTAGGCACAGTCGGAGCTTCTAAAGGGCATCCGGTGGCATGGCCTGCAAATTATTTTAAAACAATTATATTATATGTATATATATTAAGAATTTTCAATTTTTATTTTTACAATTTTTTAAATTATATATAGTATATATACCGAAAATTAAGTTAGTATCTTTTTATTTTTATTTATAAATCACAACATTTGATATTAATAAATAATAAAACATAAAATTAAATATAATAAATAGTATAAATATTTATTAAGATTTTTTTATTGTCTTTTTAGTTTTTTACATATTGTGTCCACCTTCACTTGTTTTATTTATTTTTTTGAAAAGAAAAAAAAGTTAGATACAAATTATTTTTACTTTCGTTTTTCATTTGTTTTCTTTCTTAACTGAAATTACTTTCGTCATGATACTAAAATTTTTGTTTAATAGTTAACATTATTTTTATCTCGTGTGTCTTATATTAGTTTTTATGAATGTAAAAAAAAAAGTAGTGTATTATATATTTCTTCATAACCAATTTTTAATTATTACTTCATTATCGTATTTTACTCTTAGTAACTCTCTATTTTGATTATATTATAATAAATATTTTTTAAATCTTAAACTTAAAAAAAAAAAAGTATATTGATAAATAATAGAAGAATAAATTCATTTTTTTTAAGTGACAAAAGGGAGTCTGTACAGATGAAAACAAGATAGATTCAACTTCTCCTTATTAAGTATGATACAAATGATCATGTAAAGTCCTCTCTTACCTTGTGTTTGGATGGAACATTTCAACAATGCTTAGAAATTAAAATGTTTTGCATTTGAATTGCTTGCAATTAAATTCCATTCATTTTTTAAATAATTTGTTTGGATAAGGAAATTAAAATACCTTACATTTCAATTTCTTGTTTGAAAAAAAAATTGAATTTATTGTGAGATAAAATTTAATTTTAACAATATTTATTTTAGGCTTAATTATTTTTTGAGTTCATGAAAAATTTGGAAACCCGACGATCAAGAAGGGCCCGACAACACGACTGATTCCGACGACACGAATGAGTCTGACGACCCGGACGGGCCCGACGACCTAGACGGGCCGACGACCTGAATGGGTGCGACGACTCGGACGGGTCTTCCAAACCGTCGAGCCCATCCAGATAGTTTGACATGTTCGAGTCGTCGGACCCGTCCGTGACGTCGGGACTATCCAAGTCGTCGGGCTCGTCTGGATCGTCAGGCTTGACGGTCTGGAAGGGCCCGTCCGGGTCGTCGGGCCCGTCCAGGTCCTCGGGCCCCTCCGGCTCGTCGGACCTGTCTAGGTTGTCTGGCATGTCCGGGTCATCGAGCTCGTTCAGGTCATTAGGCATGTCCGAGTTGTCGGGCCAGTCCGTGTCGTCAGGCCCGTTCAGGTCATCGGACTGGTCTGCATTGTCGGGCCCGTCGGATCATTGGACTTGTCCGAATAGTTTGGCCCGTCCGAGTCGTCGGGCCCGTTCTGGTTGTTAGGCATGTTGGGGTCATCAGACCCGTCCAGATCGTCTGGCCCGTCCGGGTCAATGAACCCTTCTAGGTCGTCGAGCCCGTTTGGATTGTTGAGCCCATTCTGGTCGTTAGACCCGTCTAGGTCGTAGGACCCGTCTGGATCGTCGAGCCCATTCAAGTCGTTGGACCCATATGGATCGTCGATCTCCTTTGTGTCATCGGGTCTGCCCTACCAGTTTGTGTCGTTGGGTTGGCTTGACGCAGTTAGGTCTTTGAGTCAGTCGGGCATGCCTAAGTCGTTCGGGGTCATCGAGTCTACTCGACATGTCTTGGTCTTCGAGCCCACCAGCACATCTAAATCGTCCGACCTGCCTGACCCGTGTGGATCCTCAAGTTCGCCCGACCTGGTTAGGTCATCAGGCCCGCTTGACCCGTCTTGGTCGTCGAACCCGCCCGATTCGTCTTGATCGTCGAGCCCGCCCGTCCCGTTTGGGTCCTCATACCCGTTTGACAACTCTACCAGAGAGTCTAGAATGTGAGGTTGAGTGAGAAGAATTTTAAATTCCACCTAATTTGAGGGTATTTGAATTTCTACTAATTTAGCTAATTGAAATCCTTCAAAAAAATGCTTGCATTTGAAATGCTTTTTAATTTTTGTATCCAAACAAAGCATTTTATTACAAAGAAATCTAAATTCTTCAAAAAAATGAATTGCTTCATTAAAATACTCTATCCAAACACACTTTTAAGGTTCAACAAATTACAAGTAAGAATTTTTTATTAATTCTTTGAAACATGCTCATATTTACATTGGAAAAAAAATAGTTAAAAGTTTTTAGTTATGATTTAATTATAAATGAGTTCAACGATATGAAAGAACAAAGGACATTCTTATATGTGATTTTTGTTGTAGTTACAACTATACTAAATTATTTATAAATTTTTTTTTGTATTAATGACAATAATTAAAAATATAAATTTTGAGTATATTAATTTGACTCTTCCAAAATTATTGGACAAATCTGCCCCTGAATGTAAGATAAATTAAGATGAAAAACAAGAAATTCATCTCAATATGCTAAAATAAAACCAGAATAAAATAAAGTTAATAATAGAGAGAAATAATAAAGGAAGAATATAATATGAGAGAATAAATAACGAATTTTTTTGTGTGTCTGATTATTGATAAAAAGAGTCATATTTACAATTATAACATGTTCTGTGTCAAGGATACAAATCAAATATTTACATAAAAAGTAATAAATCATATAAATATCGATCATATGAGTAATTATATCTAACTATATCAAAGCAATAACGATCATTAATTCATAAGAGAAATGAATTTTTCATTCCAAATACAACAATAATACACTCAACTTTTTTTTTCTTCATGTAAATGTATTCTTTTATTTTATTTTTTTCTTTTAGAAAAGCTAACTCAGACGTAAAGATTATTAGATTATTAATTTGACAAAATTTAAAGAAGTCACAGATTTCTGGGAATAAAAATCTTGAGATGTTTATCCAATGTTTTTGTGAGAGTCAAGTAAAGTGATGAAGTAGTCCCAAGTCACATGTTGACTTTTCTTCACGTATACAAAGTGAATACTTCCTCAAAACAATAATAAAGAATTTTCATTTTACCTTTTCTTGTTCTTTCTCTTTCTCTTTTGTTCTTTCAAATAATCAACATCTAGTAAAAGAGAAATTCTCATAAAAGGCAAAGTTGTTTGATTCTATGGTATTCACAATGGGATGTCAAAGATTCTCAAAATATATGCACAATATAAAAAGAAATTTTGATGCTTCAAACAAGTTTAAAAAGAAAAATAGAACCCTAGCTATGAATTTTTAAAAACCGGGATTTTAATTTTAAAATATTCATTTGATGCAATTCTTTATTAACGGCTAGAAGTTCCATACTTAATGAGTATTCTATGTTCATTTATTTATTTTTTTTGAAAGATGAAAACAAAATTGGGACCACTCCTTTCTACCATGATATTTCGTAATTGAAAATATAAAAAAACATTATGAGATAAATTTTACAAAAGCTCTTAAAAGGAAACTAAATTGATGATACACTTTAAAAGTTACAGTTGTTTCTTTTTATTTTATTTTTTTACATGTAAATTGACATAATTTCAGTATTCATCTTTTAATTGTCAATTGGGATCTAAATTATTACAAAAGGGTGATTTTAGTCAAATAAATCATAATTTGGCCATTTGAGTATTCGAAATGTAATAATTTGAATTTGATCTAACATATTTATTAATCACATAGAAAATAATAAACTATAATAAGGGATCACAATAAGCATGGCTGAACGAGTTTTTATATCAATATTTATCTTTAAAGAAAAAAAATCATTTTCAATCCCATATTCAAACTTAAGAGACTTGAAATTTTTGTTCTATTCTCATTCTTACCAAATAATATTACCATAAAATATGTATAATCTTGTACATAGTCATACTTGTTTTCTTTCCGTTTTACTATCAACTAATTAAATTTTCTAAAATTATAAAAATTCTTACAAAAAAAATATAATATTATTAACCATTCAATATCTTAAATTAGAGTATCAAATAAAATTTCATCAGAACTAAAATATTTATTAAATTTTTAAATATTAATGAAACAAAATTGATAATATTTAAAAATATTTTTAAAAGCATACAAAAAGAAAAGAGATATTCAAATTTAAAAGTATTCTAAATGTCTCTTTACTCTTATTATTTAAATTCTAACGAAATTTTTTCTTTTATACACTAATAAAAAGTATAATATATCACTTAAATGAAATCACACAAAGAACAAAAATTAAATTAATAATAAATGAAATTTAAACTTCAATATTATATTAGATAATAAAGAAGATTTGTGACAATAACATTAAATTATTATATTATAGTAAACAATTTTTTTATACAATTACTAGCATAAACACAGGTGCGAAGCCTTCGCGCCTGTGTATATACATTTTTTAAATATGCGTGATATTATATTAGTAGGTGATAATATTGTAATATTATTAAGTTGTTATATAAACTAAAATTATATTTATTAAAAATAAAGTGAAATATATCAGAACAAATGAAAGAATAACCATTGATAAATAAAGAAGAAGAGAAAAAACAGAGATAACCGAATTTATAAAAAACTTCTAAAAGTAACGGTCAATTTTAAAAAATTTAATAAATTATTATATTTAAAGGGTAAAATTGGTATTTTGAAATGTGGACACAAAAAGGGGAATTCCCTTTATATATTGTTATAAATAATAGAATTACACTTATGATAATAAATTACACAATAAAAATAATTATATAAAAAATATCAAAACAATATTCTACTTGATAAAAATAAGCAACAAATAAAAATATTAAAAAGAAATAAAAATAATTAAATGTGTGTTAGAAACAATTTAACATATCATTGAATGAAATCACACAAAAATGTATATATATATATATATATATATATATATATATATATATATATATATATATATATATATATATATATAATTAAAGGTATGATATGGATAGTAACGAGACGAGGTGAGGCGGAGACGAGTTTTGTTATCCCATTCTCATTCCCATAGCAAAAATTCAATCTCATCCTCGTACTCAAAAAATCCAACGAGTATCAATTTTTTTTCTCGTTCTCATTCCTACTGGGTAACCAGTATATACCCGTACTCATGCATATACCCGCTTTCTTGTTATTTCAATATTAGTTAATTCAGTTTTATAAAGTAATAAAAATTACGGTAAATGAAGCATATATTATCAAATATCCAATATCAAAAGGCGCTATTCTTATTTTTTCAATATCAAATATTTAGAAAGAAATTATAATTGTATACATTTCAAATTATTAGAGTACCAACTAGAATTTTATGAGAACTAAAACAATTATTAAATTTGCAAACATGAATGAAACCTAGTTGAAATTTTTTTTAAATGTTTTCAAAAAATTAAAAAAGGAAAATAAATATTAAATTAAAAAGTATTTTAAATGTCTTTTTATTTCCATTCTTTAAATTCTAATGAAATCTATTTTTTGTGTATTATTAAAATTTATAATACTCCACCTCAACAAAATTACACTAAAAAAAAAGATTAAACTAATAATAATTGAAACTTAAAATGGATTTGTCATTTTCTAAACTTCAATATATGTTTAATGGTGATAAAAAAGATTCATGACAATCACATTAAATTATTATATTATAGTAAATAAAATTTCTTTGTACAATTACAATAATAAAATTCCACTTGTGATAATGAGTTAAAATATAAATAATTAATTATAAAAAAAATACAAAAACAGTGTTTTTCATGATAAAAATAAAAAACAAATAAAAATGACCAAATGTGTGTCTCAAAAATAATTTGATAAACCATCAAATGAAATCGCAAAAAAAAAGTATAAAAACCTTTGAAATTAAAAAAAAAAATCAAATATCAAATTAGTTGAGCTCTTAAGAGATAGTGAAAAATATTTTAGTAAAACAAAAAGAATTTTTCAAGTCAAACAAAAGTTAATAATAAGAGACTAAAGAAGATTTTTTTTATATTACCTAATAAATGAAAGGTTATGCTATTAAATACTTAAGCTGAGAGTTAAACATTCTCATGTGAAAAAAATAAACAAGACGAGGATGAGTATAAGGCAGCGAGTATAAAACACAGAGTATTTTAATAATTTAAACGGAAATGATGATGAGTATTAGGACAAGTATTAGGAGGGACAAGGCGAATATGTATTATTTGTCATTCCCAACTAGAAATTAAAGGGTTAAATATGTTTTTGGTGAGTAAATTTTGAAATTAGTCCATTTCAGTACATTATCGACTATACTATAAACTCAACAAAAGTGCTTCTAAAAACTTATTGTAGCAATAAATATACAATCTAAAGATACATATATATATATATATATATATATATATATATATATATATATATATATATATATATAAAATATATTATATAATAAAATTAAAAATTATATATTGTTATTATCTTTGAGAGAAAATTGGATAGAAACTAGGTTGAGTTAGTGTGGCTTTTACTTGAATGAAAAGGTCTTCATTTGAACAAAAAATCTTTGGTTTGAACGAAAACAAAGCAAAAAAAACAAGATTATTTTCAACTCTATTTTTTTTCTTGTGAAAAAAATGGGATAGAGAGTATGGTTTGGTCTTTGTTCTATTTTTATTTAAGCAAAAATCCTCTGCTTAAGTAAAAATATTAGATAAATCGACCTTAACAACACAATCAAACCATATTTTAAGAATAATTTCAAAAGCATTTTAATAATACAACTTTTAAACAATTCAAATAATTAATTCAAAACATAATTTGCTCAAACGTCATTATTTACTCAATTTAAATATACTTTTGTCCCTTAATTTAAAGTATGCAAATTTATACTCATATTCACAATATATCATAAATAAGGTTATATAAATTTACTTTACTTATCTACAATATATTTAAAACTCCACCCAACAAATCTCTATAATTAGTATGCATAATCTAGCCCACAAATTAATGTATCCATAAGAATATCCAATTCAAAAACATGCTTAAAAAATCATTTATCATACAAACCTCAACAAAATTTAAGCTCGAAGTATTCAAACAAATTCTCAACCAGCCATTCTTGCATAAAATTTAAAGTTGTGTGACTGCATCACTCTCACATTCATATAGTTTAGCCTAAAGTTCTATAAAAAAAAAGTAGTTTCTCAAAATACTCATCTTCAAAGCAATTTACAAAAGCGAGCAACAAGATTGTTTTAAAATTTAGAGACCAAAAATATCCAAACACAACAAAATTTAAATATGTAATAAAACAAGTTAAGAGGAATATTTTTCTCATTCTACCAAAATTATAACAAAAATAAAAATAAAGAATATTTAAAATAATAAGAATTTACTATATTTAAAAATCTGATTTAATAAAAATGTTTGTAGGAGATATGAGAGGTCTGGGAGTGATAAAAGTTGTATATTCGTAATTATTAAGATTAAAATGCTCATTTGATAGAATTTCAATAAATTAAAATTATTTATTTACAAGAAGTGACCAATTTTGTAAATTAAAATCACGTAAGTGTAAAAGAAAAACAAAAATACAATTATTTATTCCATTCTTTATCACCCACTTTAAAAGAATAAATTATAAGTTGATGTATAAAGAAGTGATAATGAATAACAATTGTAACATAAGATTCTTTTCTTTTTGTCATATATCAAAAGAATGACATTAAACAATTATCTCGATCTTTCCCTTAAAAAATATATATATTACAAAAACTTTTTAAGAAGCGAATAAAAGAATGCTTTTATTTGTTATTTATATTTGTAAAAATGTATTTTCACTGTGATAGTTATGGAACAAATTTTTCCTTTCATAATAAACTGATTAAGAAAATTTTCAAAAATAAACTTGTGACAATATTATTTACAAAATACATGTTTCATACATCAGTTGGTTATCAATGAATTCGTAATATGGAATAGTGTAATGTATACCAGAAAATCTTTTGGAATTCGTTTATTCAAGAGTCAAATTTTATTTTATTTTTTTCAATTTTTTCTTAATTTTTTATTCCCTTCTTAATAATTTTTTAAGATCAATATTTATATCGAAGATGTTATCTAATTTTGAGTCCAAGATTTTTATCACGAATTTTAAGAAGTTTAAGAAAATTAAAAAAACTAGCGTACACACATAAACGATTAACGTCTATATGTAACATTTTTTAAATATGTAAATATGCGTGATATTATTAATAGGTGATGATAATATAATGTTATTAAGTTAATATATAAAATAAAATTTTATTTATTAAAAATAAAGTGAAATATATAAAAAAAGATAAAAGAATAATTGTTGATAAATAGAAAAAAAATTGTAAAAGTAACATCAATTTTCAAAAATTTAATAAATAATTATATTTTAAAGAATAAGATTTATATTTTGAAATGTGGACACAAAAGAGGAAATCATCTTTATATATTGTTATAGATAAAGATATATTTAAACTCGGTCTAATTTCTAAGTGATATAAAATTATTAAAGATATTGGAAGTTCTATGTTTATAACATTTGTTTTTATCTCTCAATCTGCTAATAAACTTTTTTTCGTTTTTTATCTTCACTTATGTGATGAACTAATAATAAGTAACAACCGTGAAAATGTTAATATGTTGAGTACTTTAAAATGATGATTTGACACTTAAAAATATTAAAATATTTATATATATTAAATGTTTTTAATATTTAAATTTAAATGTAAAATTAAAATTTGTTTTTGTCTTACATTTTATTATTTTGTTCTTCAAACTTTAAAAATAAATAAATATAACCATTTTAACTCAATGATACTAAATTTTTTGACATGTTAAACAACATCTTAGGTTGTCATCTGAACTAAAACACGTCAAATGTTATAAAAGGCTCAAACGTCAACCCGAAACACCATTTAACAAGTAAAAAAAGTTTAACACAACTGAGTTAAAATGACTATATATTCATTTTTAAAAATATCAATTTGTATTTTGAAATAAAAATAAACATTCCAACAATTTATAGTTTAGACCACACTAAAATAGATAACGGCTAAATAAATGTAGCCTAAACATATAATAAACAACATTTTTATAAATGATGTATAAATATCATGAAAGTCCATGATTATATAATTTTTGCTTTAAACTATGTGGGCAAAACTAGTAAAAATGTGGTCTAAAAACATAGGTAAGGTATAAAATCAACATGTAAAATTGTTGTCTATTGTGAGAATTTTAAGCAACGGTTTTAAAAATATTGTCATACTTAAAACCGTTGTCTATTATCTATAGCTACACTCACCTATACCACGCCTAAAAAATTGTGGTCTAATCTTTAAACCACAGTTTTTATAATTTATATCATAATTTTATGCCGTTGTCTAAAGTGATTTTTGTTGTAGTGAAATTTTAATTTTGCCTCAAAGTTTTGGAATTAACAACCCTTAAATTTTAATTTTTGAAAAGTTAAAAGTAATTTCTTATCCCTATAATTTAGAGTTGTGTTAAGATATTGAATTTATACATATTTTAATAAAATGTCTCATACAACTCAATGTGTTTAAGTTTATAACTTGATGCATTCACATGCATTTATGGAAAGGTAAAAGAAGGAAAAGAAGTTAAGTGATCAAAACTTGTACAATAAAAGCTAAACAAAAGGAAAAGGACAACACATTTTACACATATCAAGAAAGAGAAGAAGACTTTTCACAATCAAGTATCACAAATAGTGAGTGATGATACGCCACTTTCTCTCCTCATTTTTTTTTTCATGAATTGATATCTCATGCATTTAAGACATTAAAATGAAAAAAAAAATCAATGTTACATGCTCAAGTTTGTATATAAGATTACATTACTATTAATGACACATGTACTAATTTTTAATTATTAAAATATGTCTTTGTTGTTTCAACTATGTTTGGAAAGATTTATTTTAGCCAGTTTCTACTTTTTGGTAGTTGGAAATTCTTATTAGTAGCATTGAGTAAATAGATATTTTATAATAGTTATTTATGTTTATTTTTTGTAAAGTTAAAGTATGTTATTAACATAGATAGGTACTCATAATATACTCAAATCATGTTAGATCATCACTTCCATAATATTTTCTCACAATTATATAATGGATCAAATCTATTTTTATTTCAACACAAACAAAATCATCAAAAATTATAATACAATCACGCCATTAACATTAAAAAGTACACACTTAAATGTTCCTTGATCACCACAAAATTCAAGTCTTAATAGTTACTAAACAATCCAATTCAAAACTTCAAGATTCCCGAAGACCCACATCATGATGAGAAAAGAAATAAGAAAAGCCTTTAGTTATAACTCAAAATTTGGTATTAGAGAAGAAATTATCTTGGGTAGTTTTGGAGAGAAGGAGAAAGGTAAGAAGAAGAAGAACGAGGAGTAGACTTTCCCACACCCTTTAGTTGCTAAGTTAAGCTTCGCCTATTCTTTTACTTTCTAATCTATTCAAAACAAATTGTTCTTCTGCCAATTTGTAAAGTCCAATAGACTTAGTTATAAATTAAATTTAATTCCATAAAAATTTAAATGAGTTAAATTTTTTATATTGAATAAAAATAAAAAAGTTGAGTGACATTTAAAAAAAATTGACCATACATAATTCATACACAAATATTTGGTATTAAAATTTTGAGTAGTTGAAAGTGATATTAAATATTTTATATAAATAATTCATAATTTATTATAGATAAATATCTCAAGTCAATTTTTCAAAAAGAAAAAATAGCAAACATAATTGTATATTGTTCCAACCCGATCTAAGTCAGTATGACAGTATTGTTAGGAACAACGATAGTGCGTTTTCGAGGTATTGTTGACTTTGGAGTGTGGAACTTCGTTACGATTTTGTTCTTAAAAGACATCTCGAAAGATGGAGAGAGAAAAAAGTATTTAAATTACGTTTGACCTCGACTCTTAGACAAGATTAGATTAAATTTATTGGATGTACTGCAACATATAAATTACTCATAATTTAATACATTTTTTTATATTTTTCATGATAGTGGAAGACGAAGAACGTTTGAGCAATGTGAAAAAGGGTGAAAGAAGAAAATTATTTATATTGGTCAAACTTTGATGCACACTCTTTCTTGAGTATTATGTTATCTAAAAGTCCGATATCAAAGGCAATTTTTTGTTTTCAATATGATTTTCCAGCTATTGGAAGCCGTCCTATGAAAACCTACCAATCAAAATATTATTTATTATTCTTTTTTTAAAATTAAATTAAATATTGAAGTCAAAATCTCACACAGCCCTTGTTTGTTAAAAGAAAAAAGAAAAAAAAAAGACTAAAACTATACTACCTTTGTCCAAATTATATGTAGCTTTTTTTATCTCAAAATAATTGATATTTTTTCAATTTAAAATGTTGTATTATCAATTTTTTTCTTAATTTTTCTTCACGTAAATTACAACAATAATTAATAACTGAATAAAATAAATGTGATGCATTTAAATTAGGCCAATTTTCAAAATCTGAACAACCCTAATTGCTTGTTGAAGTTATCATTTCTGGGCTAGCCTATTATCCTGCATGGTTTTGCCCAAACCCTTATTCAAACATTTGACTACACAGAAGTTTGACTTCAAATCGAATGATTTAAGATTCCAATTTCCATTGCTTTTGATTGTTCCAAGATTTGATTATCATGACTAAGAGGATGCAATAAAACACAGAAAACCTTACTCTGTAAAAGCATGGAACAGAATCAATTCACCATTCATTTTCTCAGTTGTTGCATCCCATACACATAAGACTGGCAAATTTTACAGATAAATATTGAAGATTTCATAATATTTCAATGTACAAAATGACAACATCTCCAATTCAACACACTCTTCAGAACTGGTCCAATTTATCAGCTACCCAAAGAAAAGAACAGAAAACTTCTCACACCAACCACTTCCCATGTATCTTCATTTTCTTCACAGATTCTTCAACCCTTATCCAATTAAACACCCTAACTAAGAAGATAAAATAAAAATAAAAGCAATGTGGCATAGTCATCAAGCCTACCCCAATTGACTTATCAACTCAAAAAAGGATAAATCATATTTCATAGAAACAATACAGCACATCAATATGTTATCTTGTAAACTACAGATGAGACAATTTTGGTCATGAAGCATTAGAGTCATCATCTTCATCACAATCAAGCAAATCAAAGAAAGGGTCCTTCAGCAACTCTGCAGCAGAAGGTCTAGCCCTTGGTTGAGCAAGACACCTCTCAATGAAGGTCTTCACTTCAGGATCTTGGATCTTGCTCAGGGCTTGAGGTCTCACACCTGATGAAACCTTCTTGTATATCTTAGCAACATTGTCACATTCACTGTAAGGAATCTCTAGTGTTACCATCTCCAACACACACATCCCAAATGAGTATATGTCAACCAATTCAGTGTAGTTTTCATCATACAACTCAGGTGCCATGAATTCTGGTGTCCCAAGAACTGAATGTGCAGAGTGGCTCTTCCCCACAATTGCTGCCAAACCCAAGTCACCAATCTTAACCTGAGAATATAGATCAAACAAAACAAATTCAGTTGTGACATCTTGCAGTAAACAGCAACAACAGAAGTTATAACTATGCTGGTTGAACCATAAATGTATTGAGATTTGTTTGAGAAATTAACCTCCTGCTTAAGTTCAATGATTATAAGCATTAGTAATCTAATTTCCAAGGTTTTACATGTCTGTTATTGGTTTTGTTGCAAATGTGGTCGGTGAAAATCACAATTGTTGTCACAGACACTTCAAAAACTTTGACAATGCGACCAAAATCACAGGTGCAGATATAAAAGCTTCAGAATTTTTATTACTTTTTCTCCTTTGGTTGATTGAAGATAAAACTTGAGATTGAAGAAAAAGAATGTTACCTGGCCAGTGTTCCCATTGACAAAGACATTGCTGCAGTTGAGGTCTCTGTGGATGATACAAGGGTCATGAACATGCAAGTAATTCAACCCTTCCAAAATCTGCTTGGACCATTTTTTCAAGGCTCTCATGGACACATGCCTGTGTTTCTTTCTGTACTCCCTCAGATTCCCACTGGTGCAGACCTCGGTGATGAAGTTCAGAGTGTTGTGCTTCTCATCCCTCCAAACACTGTAAAGGGATATGATGTTTTTGTTGGTCAAGCTTCTGAGCAATCTCACCTCAGAGTAAAGCCTTTCCACCATTGCAGGATCATCACTGAAGTTCCTCAGTTTCACTTGGTTCCATGCCACCTCTATCCCCTCTTCCTGATCAAATGCCCTGTACACCTTTTTCACAGCACCACATCCCAACAGTTCATTGTATCTGCCATATCTTCCCGTTGGATCAATTTCAACAAATGGCTCTGAGTCTCTCTCAGATGCATCAGGCTTAACACTTGGCATCTGCCACCCAAACATTAATCACAACACCATCAAAATCAAATGCCAAAAGCTAAATAATTGCACACAACATTCTTTCTTAGGTCTCGTTTTCAGAGAACAAATCATCTGTTACTCTGGTTTGTTACAGAA
>Ga0214545_1010134_pt1 | contig 13875 bp, 9 predicted proteins | sample CNSS4metaG_FD_160064 | JGI IMG/M metagenome (GOLD analysis project Ga0214545, IMG submission 160064) | Root nodule microbial communities from cowpea collected in UCLA plant growth center, Los Angeles, California, USA - CNSS4 | ecosystem: Host-associated > Plants > Roots > Nodule | place: USA... | reverse complement strand
ATAAAAAAAAAAAATATTTTATAAATATATATATATATATATATATATATATATATATATATATATATATATATATATATATATATATATATATATATATCTTCAAATATTTGAGTGACATTATTTTACTATTTATGATGATATTATTATTTATTCAATTATGGCTTTCTGATGTTTGACGTTCAATATTTATTAATTAATTTGGCGTAAGATATGGTTTGAGGTTATTAAATATCAACATTTTGAACATGAGTTTATTTATTTTCGATAAATTAATTTTCCTTTATTGAGAAAATATATTTAAGTTGAAATTATATTTACGCATATTAAATTATTTTCATTATGTTATCATTAAAATTTGTGATTATGCATTCATATATTGTTATTTAATTATTTTATTTCTACACGTAATTGAACACTTTACCAACATATCCATTACCGACAGAATAACAACATTTATCAACTGATTAGCGACATATTTTGTTTATTTCTCTTATTACGGTTCATTTGCTGTTTTTATTGTAGAGAGAATGTTTATGACCCACTTTGGCAAAATGTTATGGTTGAAGAACTTACTACTCTACATTAGACTTATACATGGGATATAGTTCACTACCGTAAGCAAAACGTCCTATTGGATTTTGTTGGGTATAAAAAATAAAGACAAAATCAAATGACTCAGTTAAAAGGTATAAAGTTAGAATTATGGCAAAAATGACTGTTGTTCATACGTTGATTGTTGTCGCTTCTATTTTTCAATGGATATTTTTCAAATGGATGCGAAGAATGTCTTTTTGAATGGGAATCTACATGAGGAAGTCTACATGATTCCACCCCCAAGTGTCTCTCACAAATCTGGTGAAGTTTGCAAACTTCAGAAAGCCCTCATTGGTCTTAACACTTTGTGCTTGGTTTTAGAAGTTTTCTACAATAATGGCCTCTCTTGGTTTTGTTGATAGTCATCATGATTCTGCATTATTTTTCAGGAAAACCAGCATGACATATTTTGTTATTCTTATATGTTGATAATATAATTATTATTGGTGTTGATTTTGAGGGAATTACATCCTTAAATATTGCATTATCTCATCATTTTGCTATGAAAGATTTAGGTGTACTACGTTATTTTTTGGGTATTGAGGTTGTTTCTTCTTCTAAAGGTTATCTTCTGTCTTAGTCCAAGTATATTGTTGACCTATTTGAGCGTACTCAGCTTACGGACAATAAGATTGTTGATACTCCTAGATAAGTGTACGATATTCCCCATCAGATGATATTCCTTTAACTGATTCTACTTTACATCGAACTATTATTGGAGTTTGGTTTATCTTACTCTGACTCGTGCAGACACTGCACATGTTGTTCATGTTGTTAATCAGTTTGTTTCAGCTCCCAGAATAGTTCATTAGGGTGCTATTCTTCGTATTATCAAGTATCTTCTGGACACTCAATTTCAATCTCTTTTGCTTTGTTCTACATTGTCTTTAGACTTGTGTGCCTATTGTGATGCGGATTTGAATGATGATCCTAATGATTAAAAATCCATTATTGGTGATGTATTTTTCATGTTGATTCACTTATATCATGAAAGAGTAAGAAACAGGATGTTACATCTCAATTGTCCATAGAAGCTTAGTATCACACTATGACTTTGACTACTTGTAAGATTATTTGGCTACTTTAGTTACTTGTAGATATGTATCTATTTGAAAAATCCTACACCTTTAGATTATAACAATAAAAGTGCTATTCATATTACTCACAACTATTTTTCAAGAGTGAACCAAGCATTTTAAAACAGATTATCATTTTACTTGTCATCATCTTCAACTTGGCACTATATTTTTACCATTTGTTCCTTCGACTTTACAGATTATATATATATATATATATATATATATATATATATATATTTACTAAATCGTACTCTATTTTATGCTTTCATTTTTTTTTTTGACAAACTCTCGATGCCTTTAACTGTATTGTGAATTTGAGGAGAGATGTTAGCGTATTCCCATGCTTTTGGCTCATTTACTTAATCACTTCAAAGTGATCAAGCGCTTTTTGTTTGCGCACATCCATGATTTCTGCTTTTTTTGCCTGCAGTATCTACAATATTTACGTGTAAGTACACATGAACAAAGTAAAAATAGAAAAGAAACCCTCACAGAGGTAAACTTTGAAAAGTTATGATGTACGATGTTAGAGTCTTGATCTGTTGTATTTGATGATATAGATCCATAGCTGCGCCATAGATGAGGGACCAACTTAGCCTCATAAAAGCATCCACTCAACCTATAGTTGAAAAAAAAGGACAACAGACATATGGCACTGAGATTTACACACATCAGGTTAGATATACAAGTCACGAGAAGAAAAAAACATGCATAAAAGATATTTGATGAAAATTAGCTTAAAGAATTTTTTTTTTTATTTTTTATATTAATTTACAAGAACTTGTTCGATATATAAAATACAATATTTCATAAAAAAAATAAAACTTAATATATCATTATAATATATAATATTTGATAATAATAAAAAAAATAAAATATATAATATCTTCATTAAAATTAAAAAATATATTTAACGTAGCACAAATAAAAATATATATATATATATATATATATATATATATATATATATGTTATAGTGACGTCGTAATAATTAGTTTGATTCGTTCTCCAATTATCTTACTTAATTATGTTACTTAGTTTCACAATATTAATGTCTGAACTATAAGATTAATGAGTTTCTTCTAGCTGAATATACGAATATACTAATATTATAAGTTTCTAGCTGATATTGAACTTGCATCCCAGACTTAGTAATTGAAGTGGATTACTTAGCCTTATAGAGAGAATATTTTGCTTTCAAAAATTTTTTAAAATAATTTTCAATGAAAATTACAATTAATTCATTTTTGAGTACTTCATATACTTCAAGAACAGAACCTTGTTAGGGTTTGCTATGCTCTCTTTCCAGTAACCTAACATATGTTCCTAAGTCGGACCAAACCCAACTATTCCTTGCAGTACTTTTCTAAAGTTTCCTCGATTGTTAATTGATTCATAGAGTGTAGGTTAATTTTATTGGCGAAGATCCAAAGTGAAACAAAAATGTCAAATGGATTTCTGCATATATAAACTATCTTACAGTTGGAGTCCGATCTGTTTTATTTGATAATATAGATCCATAGCTGCACCATAGATGAGGGACCAACTTAGCCTCATAAAAGCATCACGTTCACATACGTAGTATATCTTCTGACATTTAAGAATTTTTAAGTGTCATTTTACTATTTATGATGATATTATTATTTATTTAATTATGGTTTTATGATGTTTGACGTTCAATATTTATTAATTAATTTGGTGTAAGATATCACTAGAAAAAAAACAAAAAAATATTTTAGTCACCGACGAAATCTGTGACTAAATAGTTAAAATTGGTGACTAACATCCTTAGTCACCAAAAATAAATAGTGGCGAAAATCCTAATGTCAAAACAGTTAACAACGGATTTTAAAATAAGTGGTTAAATAGCCATCGAAATTTCAGTCGCTAATTGATTACTATAAATTTGGTCACCTTGAAATATTGAAAACCAATTTAGTAACTACACTTTTGGTGGCGAATTCGGTCGCTAATCAGTGACTAAATCGGTGGTTATATTAGTGACTAAATCGGTGGCTAAATCAGTGACTAAATCAATTTATTTATATTAAATTTTCTAATTATTTATAAATGTTACATTTTTAATTATACTAAATAACAATAAACTCTAATATATAATCTAATAAAAGTTGTGTAATATATCATCGAACATAAAACCAAAATGAAAATAGTTCTAAAAAGCTACACATCTAAAAGTCATCATATAATTAAACCTAACTAATGTTCATGTGTACTACTATCACCAAAATTATCTATTACATTATCTCCATTGCTAGGAGGATCAAAAGAGTCTCACATAAGATTCTTCAACTAAATGTGTTGTAAAACAAGTTTCATATGCTATTCTTGTTGACGAATGTATTCCTTCTGTTGTTCATTATCTTGTATTAACTGCATCATTTTTTCTTCAAATATCTTGTCCTTAACTTTCAATTCACCATTTCTGAATAGTTTCACGCATTTTCTCTATTTTATGATACATTGAAGCTTGATTGGTATTAGAGGAGTAAATAAATATAATGGAGTTAGCTTTTAAATCTTGAAGATATAATATAAACAAAATATTTTAAATGGTACAAACACCGATTAAAAATAAGAAAGAAACTAAAACTTTTGAATTTCATATAGAAAAAAACTGCAATATTGGGAGAAATTTTTAGGTGCGCATTTCATCATGGTCATTTAAAAAAGTATTTGATATACGACTAAAGTTGTGTAAATCATGTTGTTTAACATCTTTATAATAGAGGATCTAAGAATAAGCAACCACCTCAGAACGTAGAAAAACATAAATTTTTTTATTAGGATTACAATGCCTCAATAACAATTTAAAGCAACTAGTGTGAAGAGGCACGAGGGATACAATCCTATTATATATATACATATATATATATATATATATATATATATATATATATATATATATATATATATATATATATATATATATATATATATATATATATATATATATATATATATATATATATATATATACATATATATATATGTATATATACATATATATACATATATACATATATATATACATATATATATATATATATGTGTGGTGAACGAGTTGAGTCTGTTTGTACAGTAAGGAAGTTCCTTATTTATCTCAAGAGAAATGATACAATGACTACTATTTCTTACCACTTCTTTTATCACATTATGTGTCATTTGTTATTGAATTTTAATTTGTTATTTTTCTTAACTTAAAAGTTGCATGGGAAAGTGAAAAACCACTCGCGTGTGGTGCCAAACACTCACACTCTTTTACCATTACACCATTCTTTCAAACAGAACCCATTTCCTCTCCACCCTAAAAAATTCCCAAACCACAGAAGCTTCCATTGAAGAACCCCAGCCCCATTCTTTCCACCCACTAAGGCTTGTGTTAGGCATTGTCGAAGGTGGCATTTTCGGGCTCGGCTCTCTTCTCCTCGGAACCCCACAACAATTGCAAAACTTTGTCCTCCCTTTCATTTTCGGTAGGCATCGTCGAGAATGAAAATCAGGTATGCATTTTGTAACCCTTCCATTTTCTTTCTTCGTTTCCACCCACGAAAAATCAATATTCATCTTCTCTTTTCATCTTGACTTCCACATTTGTGCTTGGTCAACATAGATTAGGGGTTTTGTACGCTTTCTATTTGAATTTGAAAGGAATCCCATTAGTGAAAAAAATTAATTATTTCTCTATTTTCCCTTAGGATTTTTACCCATTGATTGATTGCAAATAAATGGTCATTGTGTGAATTTTATGGTTTTAAGATAGATAAATTGTGATTTTTTGCGTCTTCATTCATGGATTGCAAAGAAATGAGTTATTCCTTGGTTTTTAGGTTTTTTAGCATTTCGAATTTTTGAGTTGTGGTTTTAAGCATTTTTTATCATTTGTGATTGTGTGGTGTTTGAGGAAGTTCCATATGGTTGTGTATGCATATTTAATGGCACTATCGTTGTGGTTAAGTCAAACGGTAATAATTGGATGTGGTGTTGGCTGTTATGTTATTTGAATACTTGTGTTATGTTAATTGTTTACCTTAATTAACTATTTTGGACATCGAAACATTATATTTGAAACCATTTTCATTACAATCCATCTCCATAGTTTATGGGAATTTTTGCATTAAAGTTGTTGTCGGTCCATGCAGATGGGCAGTGTATATATTTTTAAATTTAAACATATAAATGGTATACCATTGTGACTAAACATTCGATAGCATTTCTATACAGGAACATCTGTTAGCGACACATCTGTTGCTACATTCTCTTCTGGTTTTGGTTTTTCGGTTGTTGGAAGCTCAAGAGCTGGAACATCTAATGCACTTGCCTATGATGATGCCACCTTTGATGTTGCAACCTTTGAAGTTTAAAGCTTTGTTGGTCATGAGTCATCATTTTTCAATAATGTTTCAAGATTTCTAGTGTATTTTATTTGTGTGTCCGCTTAAGACCTTCTCCACCTTTTGGAAAATATTATTTTAATTTATTTGTTGGTGTGCCTTTCATTCCATGATGAAATGTGTTTTGCAAATGGAGGAGGAAACTATTTTAGTACTGCAACTTTATCTCTATTTGTGGCTTTGAAAAAGACATGGCTAACAATTGTTCTATACTAATATGGCCGACAATTTTTGAAAATTAACATGCAACTCAAGACCAATTAAGTTGTAACTCATGAAGAATTTTTTGCACAAAATAAAACAAATTTGGAAAGTGCAACAGGAAGTATGAGGGTGGGACCTAAACCAACTATAATTGTATTTGTGAACCTGTCTTGTTTATGAATTTAACTTGTAACACAAAATCAACTAAGTTGTTACCAAGAGATGAATTTTTCGACAAAAAAAATTATACATTTTGAAAGTGTAGGGGAAACGAAATTCCCTCTCTGACATGTGGACCTCAGGTGTGCATACCCACAATTGACTTTTTGCACAATTTTTTTTATACATTTGAAAAGTGTAGGGGGAAACATAATTTCCTCTCTAACATAGTGGATCCTAGTTGTGCACAGACATAACATTCCACATCTTAGTTCTTTTAAACCAAGTATAAGTGCACTTATGAAAAAACTTTCCAGGCACATTTTTGAATTTAACTTGTAACCCAATACCAATTATGTTATTACCCACAATTGACTTTTTGCACGAATTATTTTTTTATACATTTGGAAAGTGCAGGGGGAAACATAATTCCCTCTTTGAAATGGTGGATCCCTGCTATGCACATACATAACACACTTAATCCCAGTTCTTCTAAACAAAGTATAAGTGCATTTCTGGAAAAACTTCCCTGACACAATTTTGAATTTAACTTGCAACCCAAAACCATTTAAGTTGTTACTCACAATTCACTTTTTACACGAATTTTTTTTATACATTTGGAAAGTGTAGGGGGAAACATAATTTCCTCTCTAACATAGTGAACCCTAGTTGTGCACAAACATAACATACCTCATCTTAGTTCTTTTAAACCAAGTATAAGTGCACTTATGAAAAAACTTCTCAAGCACATTTTGGAATTTAACTTGTAACCCAATACCTTTTAAGTTGTTATCCATAATTTACTTTTTGCACGAATTTTTTTTATACATTTGGAAAGTGCAGGGGGAAACATAATTCCCTCTCTAACATGGTGGACTCTTGTTGCGCACAAACATAACACACCACATCCCAGTTCTTCTAAACCAAGTATAAGTGCATTATTGGAACACATAACCATTTAAGTTGTTACCCATAGTTGACTTTTTGCACAAAAAAAAAACATTTGGAAAGTGCATGGGGAAACAAAATTCTCTCTCTAACATTGTGGACCCCAACTGTATAAACATAACACACCATTATAATTCTCTTAAACCAAGTATGAGTGCATTTTTAGAAAAACTTCCCTAGCACATTTTTTTAATTTAACTTGCAACCCAAGCCAATTAAGTTGTAACCCATACATGAATTTTGCACGAAAAAAACAATTGAGACATCTCAAAAGTGCAGGTGCAAACAAAATTCCCTATCTCACATGGTGAACCCCATCTGTGCTAACATATAACACACTTCATTTCAGTTCTTCTAAAGCAAATATAAGAGCATTTGGGGAAAAACTTCCCTCCTCCATTTTGAAATTATCTTGCAACCCAATAACAACAATTACAACTTTCAAAAGTGTAGGGGGAAACAAAATTCTCTCCCTGACAAATACCACAACTTAAGCATACATCTCAACAACTTATTTACTAAGAACATGTGAATCTCACATACAAACACATCATGTTCATACCTACAAAGGTCATAACTTAGTCAAATAATATAACTCTTAAACTTCCTTCTAACATATAAAGAGTTATAACATATAAAGAGTTCTAACAATTAAACATTTCAAAAAAGTTTCCAATTAATTAAGCAACTTCCTCCTACCATAACTCGCAAATGGAGTTCGAATACAACGACTTTTGTAGTGTCAGCGTGGTTGATGCTTCATTCGCGCATATATATTGCTTTCCTCCAATTGCTCACTGTCTTCATTTCTTTTTCGGCCTTCTTCATCTTCATGAACGAAATAGGCACCGAAATGATAAGAAGGATTGTTTGTCTGCATACAAATGCCTTATGTTTAGTCACAATGGTATACCATTTATATATTTCAATTTCAAAATATATACATTGCCCATCTATAAGGACCTGCAACAACTTTAACGCAAAAACTCCTATAAACTATGAAGATAAAAATCATTGTAATGAAACTGGTTTCAAATATAATGCTTCGATGTCCAAAATAGTTAATTAAGGTAAACAATTAACATAACACAAGTATTCAAATAACATAACAGCCAACACCGCATTCAATTATTACCGTTTGACTTAACCACAACGATAGTGCTATTAAATATGCATACACAACCATACGAAACTTCCCAAAACACCACACAATCACAAATGATAATAAATGCTTAAAACCACAACTCAAAAATTCGAAATGCTAAAAAACCTAAAAACCAAGGAATGACTCATTTCTTACAATCCATGAATGAAGACGCAAAAAATCACAATTTATCTATCTTAAAACCATAAAATTCACACAATGACCATTTATTTGCAATCAATCAATGAGTAAAAATCCTAAGGGAAAATAGAGAAATAATTAATCTTTTTCACTAATGGGATTCCTTTCAAATTCAAATAGAAAGCATACAAAACCCCTAATCTGTGGTGACCAAGCACAAATGTGGAAGTCAAGATGAAAGGAGAAGATGAATATTGATTTTTCATGGGTGGAAACGAAGAAAGAAAATGGAAGGGTTACAAAATTCATACCTGATTTTCATTCTCGACGACGCCTACCGAAAATGAAAGGGAGGACGGAGTTTCGCAATTGTTGTGGGCTTCCGAGGAGAAGAGAGCGGAGCCCGAAAATACCACCTTCGACAATGCCTAACACAAGCCTTACTGGGTGGAAAAGAATGGGGCTGGGGTTCTTCAATGGAAGCTTCTGTGGTTTGGGAATTTCTTAGGGTGGAGAGGAAGTGGGTTTTGTTTGAAAGAATGGTGTAATGGTAAGAGAGTGTGAGTGTTTGGCACCACGCGCGAGTGGTTTTTTACTTTCCTCTGTAGCTTTTAAGTTAAGGAAAAAAATAAATTAAAATTCAGTAACAAATGACACGTAATGTGGTAAGAGAAGTGGTAAGAAATAGTAGTCATTATATCATTTCTCTTGTCCTAATTAAGTGAAAAGTGTTACATGGCTAGATATTTTTACAGGTATTGCCATGAATATTTGAAGATTCTTGTAACATGACCTCAATATTTTCAATTGTAAACCCCTCCATACGTCTAGAATTCTAACAAATTGAAAGTATTTTTTTCATATCACCACATAATGACATAATGAGCTGGAAAAAGTGGTGGCATAAATGAGCACTTTTTGTTCGAATGAAAATGAAAAATGTTTACATACCTACCACAGTTTTGTTTCAACTCCCTCCACAGAAGCAACACCTTTTCCTATCTTAAAGAATCATCATCACTGCATGCTCAATCTTCAACTTTGCCTCTGCAATTGATTGCATCCCTAACCACCTTGGTGCTGCCTGAAACTTCATTTAACATATCAATGTCTTACGTTATGTTTTATACTCCCTGAATGATATTAACCCAATCACCAAAGAAACAGGGGCAGAATATCAAAACTAGGTAGCAACCAACCTTATTGGCTCTACTGTCATTGGCAAAACTAGGTAGCATTTGTTGTTCTGTAACTGCTACTCCAAAAAAGAAATATACAAGAAATGTCAGTAACCAAAGAAAGGTAATACACATATAAAAAGCATTTACCTATTTTTCTAGCTACTTATTTGAATTACAAAAGTAGAAGCCCTAGAGATGGAGAACAAAGTTGTATATCATAAGTAATCCAAACGAAATATAAAACACATTGGTGACAATTTTTCACGATGCCAAGGAAGAGAAGTGTTGGGAAGATCTAAAAAAACAAACAAATAACCAAGTGCAAGCAAAACTCATATTAAAATTTTCCTAAATAAATAATATGCAAAATAATAAAATGCATAAAATAGAAGAGAATGGAAAAACCAGTACACACTAAAATTTTTAACGTGGGAAAACCTTAATATAGAGGAAAAATTCGCGGGACCTAGTAAAGTAAAATCTTCCACTAATAGTAATTAATGGGTACACCACAAGTTTTCTTGGAAATTCAAAGGATTAACAAAGCACTATTCTCTTCACCAACAAGATGAATAAAAATCCCAATGGGTAATTTAAATTAACATTAGAGGGAATCTCAATATATAAAAAGATGAATAAAACATTTTCTTTAAGGTAATTTCTCTACACAGACTTGCACAGGATAAACTAGTTGCTCTATTTCTTCTTCACTCCCTTTGATGGGTTCTCACTGGAGGCACTCACAACTTTCTGTCTCTATGTTTCTCACTCTATTTTCTCCCATAACAAACCTGATGCAACAATTGCATATTTAAATTCCATAATGAACCGGGAGCACATAAAAATAAAATACCTATTTTATTTTTCTTAATTAAATCAGTGTGGGTCCAATAAATTGGTGACCCAAATGATAAGAAGAAATGAAAGGAAGACAAATTCGTATAATTAAACCCAAATGAAAACCATATAGTTAAGGAAAAACTTATATTCTACAACTCCATTTCGGCATCTCCTCGAGCTAAAGTTATGCAATTATAAAAACAAGCAATTTCATGTATACATCAAAAAATAAATTAAATCGCAATAGAGAAATGAAAACAAGGGTGCTGAAAATGAGAAAAAACTTGTGTAAGCAATATAAAGAAACCCAATGCATTGTGGTTCAAATAGAAGCAAGTAACTTGTGGTTCAAACCCAGCAAGTGATGGAAGTTGTGAGCAGGTGATGCGGTTCAAACCCTGCAAGTGTCGAAAGTGTAATATGAAATGGGATTTGGAGGTAAACTCAAAGTTTTTTAATTTGGGGGTAAGTTGAAAATAATGGAGATAAACACCTAAATTAATTTAGCCATCGAAATACATTCGATCGCTACTGAAATATCAAAATCTGTGTAAGTGAGAAATTATATTTATGTTTAGCCACCAAAACACATTCGATCATTATTTAGTCAATGCAACAAATTCGGTCACTAATAAACAATTTTATTCGGTGAATAATTTGGAGGCTAAAACGAACAATTTATTCTACAACTCATAGTCACCGATTTAGCGACTGAAGTTTAGCCACTAATATTTTCGGTCACTATTTCAGTTGCTATATGAACAAATATCAGTAAGAAACCATTTAGTGGCTATTTCAATGACTAATTTGAGAGTGATGTGAATAGATGGTTATTTCAATCACAATTCGCGACCACTTTAATTCAATGGCTAAATGGCTTTTTTTTAGTAGTGTATGGTTTGAGGTTGTCAAATATCATCATTTTGAACATGAGTTTATTCATTTTCAATAAATTAATTTTCCTTTATTGAGAAAATATATTTAAGTTGAAAGCGTATTTACACATATTAAATTATTTTCATCATGTTATTATTAAAACTTGTGGTTATGCATTTATATGTTGTTATTTAATTATTTTATCTCTACACGTAATTGAACACTTTATCATTTGATTTAGATGTGACCTAAAAAACAAATATATATTTTAATGTGGATGTTATTCTTGGTTTGAAATGATGTATCAATTTCTTGACTTGAACAAACTTCATTCTTAATAAACAAATCTTTGATAGAGATGCCAACAATTACACCTCCTTATATGGAAGGATCGAACACATTTTTGTACTTTTCATTTACTAATAGTAGTGTGATGGGGGAGATAGTGTGTCAATGTCTGAAATGCAACTTTAGCAAGTGATATTATCATGAACTAGTATATGAATACTTGATTATCAAACATTTTCTAAAAAGATATATCATGTGGCTTCCAGATAGGGAGAGAAGAGGATCAAATATAATAGATGAAATACATGTAATGTCGCAAGAAAATGATGAAATAATTCCCAATAATAATCTAATGTGTTACATGATTAATGATGCATTGGGTATCATCAATACAACGATGGCATGATGGATGATAGGGAAACGAGTGCAGAGTCAAGCCATAATATGAATGAGGATCTTGATGATTTCTTTTTAGTTGATGCAAGATGGTCAAGAGAGTTAATATGTAGGGTATGAGAAATATTCTAAAATTTCTTTCTTGATCAAATTTTATCACATCAAATGTTTGTGCAAAATAGTTAATAAGGGAATGTCCATGATACTAGAGTTGTTAGCAGATCACTACAAGAAAAAGCCTTATTACCGATGACCTTTTCCCGACGGATTTTCTTTCGTTGGTAATGATCACTTTTCGACGGATTTGTTGACGGATCATACTCTTGATTTTACCGACGACCTATATCCGTCGGTAAAGGTGATGATGAAATTGTTGACTTACTTTACCGGCAAAATTTTGACTTCTAGAAGTTGACTTCCGGTAATATATTTTGACTTTCGGAAGTTGATTTTCGGTTATATATTTTAACTTTCGGGAGTCGACTTCCAGTAATATATTTTGACTTCCGGAAGTTGGCTTTCGATAATATATTTTGACTTTCGGGAATCGACTTCCAGTTATATATTTTGACTTCCGAAAATATTCTTCACCAAAAGTCGATATTCGAAAATAATTTTTGGGGTATGATCTACGTGACTTCGCTCAAATAGTCAAAAGGTATTTTTAAAATTTTTCAAAATTTTGGAGGTGCATAAAAAATCCCTTTTAATTTAGTGTCAGTATTTTGTTCCGCGCAGACTATTTTGTTAATGTCACATTGGACAAAACCTGGACCAGGGTCAGCCTTTCATGGAGGTGATGGTCCAGTAGTCACCATAAAACATCCAGCACTCACCATCACAAGTTATATACGTAATTATATATTAAAATTTTATATTTGTAGGTTAGTGTTATAATTTTTTTAAGAAAAAGACATCTCTAGAGAAATTTAATTTATTATTTTATTTTACGTTTTTTTAAATTAAAAGTTTATACATAAAAGTATATATATATATATAGGGAAATGATATGCTGACCCCTTATTTTGACTCCATAAGTGACTCCATGACATGGCATGCAGAGGTGGATTTAATTTTTTAAATTAAAATTAATTTTTTTTAAACATTTTACTTGAGACGTGGCTAAAGCGGAGAGTGGGTTTGGGCTTGAATAATCGGGTCAGAATCCGTTTGTGAAGAGTGGGTTAGGGCGTGAGTATTCGGGTCAACATCAGTTTTTGGAGAGTGGGTTGAACGTTTCTATTTGCTCCTTCTCCCGCGCACTCAGTCTCCGCACAGTTGCCGCACGAAAACGCTCTTCTCACCGGCAGGGTGTGCATTGTAGATGGCGCAGGGTTTGTTGGTAAAAAATTTTAACATTGTTTCCTTCTCCCCGCGCTCACTGGTATGGTTCTGACTTCACCCCTTATTGTGGTCGCAGTTCTAGGTTGTAGTGTCACCGGCAAGGGCATCGGTTTCTGGAGTGGTTGTTGTGGCGAAGGACGATAGCAAAATCTGTGTGGCGGCTAAACCTTGAAAGGGTTAGGGTTTGCGGATTTGGAGGGCGTTTGCTGCGGAGGAGTTCAACCGTTTGTGTTTTCTCCTTCTCCCGCGTACTCAGTCAAAAAGCG
>Ga0214545_1010130_pt1 | contig 13878 bp, 9 predicted proteins | sample CNSS4metaG_FD_160064 | JGI IMG/M metagenome (GOLD analysis project Ga0214545, IMG submission 160064) | Root nodule microbial communities from cowpea collected in UCLA plant growth center, Los Angeles, California, USA - CNSS4 | ecosystem: Host-associated > Plants > Roots > Nodule | place: USA... | reverse complement strand
TATATATATATATATATATATATATATACATAACCCAAAATTACTGACAATTCACTCATAACTAAACAAAATCACTAAAATCTATGAAACATTTAACTAACTTTCCAATAAAAATTCTAACAACCCCTAATTCACAAAAGAAACTCAAACACGTCCAAAAAACTCTATTGTCAAACCAAATATATCACTTCAATATTAAATTAGTAGAGATTAATTTTTTTTTTCAACATATGTTAGTTGTTTTTTATATTTATTAATGGAGGAGTAGAACACACAATCTCTCACCTCTCTCTAAATTCTCTCACCTCTCTCTAAATTTACTAAATCAACCTTATTTTTTTGGTTATTTATAGATTATTAAACCCACTAAATCTACAATATTTCTCTTTCTTTTCTTCCATCTAACTAAAAAGTATTTTTAACACTCCTAATAAAGATTAATTGTTGCCGTCAAATTTCACACATAAATATAAATGATTTGTAAACAAATAATTTAAAGAAAAGAGCCAAGAAAGTCTTCCTCTGAATAATTATGATGAAATGAACATCTTAAAAGAAAAAGTAAAATTGAAAAAGATAACGACTTTTGTAAATTATTATATCATTTCCTTATTCAACGTGTATATATAATAACATATGCATGAGATATCTCATTTAATATACACATTTTATATGCATATTTTATCCTTAATTATATTAAAAAAAGTAAAAATAAACTATCTAAATACTAACACATAGCTTACACGTTTCAAAATCACAATCTCCTATAAACGGCTAACTACCTTTTGTGTAAATTTTTTTATCATTTTTTTTTAAATATAAAGGTTCAGATGTTTTGTAAGTTTTTGTCATAGGTGAAACGATTAATTTATAGTTCATTTTTTCAAAACTCGTATGTTTTTAAGTTATTATTTTAGGTACAAGATATTTATCGATTTTATTTGGGGAAAATTTGATAAATATCTTTTCTTATTTTATTTCTGTATTGAATGTATTGTGATTTAGTTGAGTAACAATCCAAATATAATTTAATAAACAAATATGTGATTTAAAAGTTAGAATGTGAAAAGTATCATAATTAAGAAATTAAAATTGAATTAATAAGACAAAGAATAATTTAATTTTACTTAATGAATGTTTTAGTAATAAAAGATTGTAACTTTATGTTTTGTTTTGTAAATTAAGCGGCTGACTAATCAATATGCTAAAATGGATGTTTCCACTCTGGAAATTAGAAAAAGAAAACAACATTTGGTGGGTAACAGGCAACCGGAGTAAAAAGTAACGCGGAATTGAGAGCAAAAAGGTGACGGTGGGAAAGTAGAGCCGACACTACCGGAGATCACAGGTTGAGGTTCACTGGAATGTCGGCAACACACATAATATGAAATTATTTATTGAGATAATCTACGTTAAATAATATTCCGTAGTAAAATAGCACTTATACTTTCTATAATTTTTCAAATGAATATTTATTTCTTTCATATTTTGACAGATTACTATTTATATTTTTTGTGCTTTTAACAAAACCACACCCACTTTTTCTTTTTGATAAAAGTTAAAATATTACAATTTTATTTTACACAGAAAAAATCACTACTTTTATATTTTAAAACTAATGTTTTATTTAAATTACGATTTGTATATTAAAATTTAGGAAGGTGAGTATATTTTTTTTAAAAAAATATAAAATATCAAACTATGTTCTTTGGAAATTTTCCGAAAAAGATCATTACATTATTCTCAAAAATATACCTGAACAAAATTTAATTTACCATAATACATGCATATATATTTAAAAACTTGAAAAGATATCAATGATAATTTGTTAAAAATATAAACAAAATAAAATTTAATATTGATTTAGTATTTTAATTTGTTGTTTTATTTTATTTTAGTCCTTTCAATATTTTAAAAATATTTAATTTAATCTTTTTATTAGATTTGATTCAATTTAGTCTTTTTTAAATGACTTAATTTTATTGTTTTTCATTTCAAACAAAATTTCTAATTAAGTTTAATAAAAACTTATATAATCATATTAAAATAATTTCTATAAATTTATATATCAGATTATTTTATTTAAAGATAAAAAAATTAAATATTTAAATGAAGTGTAAAAAGTTAAAAAATTTAAATATTTATGTGAAGTAATTTGATATATAAATTATAAAAAATAAATTTAAATAGGTATATGTAGATTGATTACTAATTTGATTTTAATTCGTCTAAGATAAAAATTGAATAGTTTAAGAAAAATTAAATTAAATTAAATAAAAGATAATAAAGAAACTGAATAAAATATTTTAAAATATTAGAACACTAAATTAAATAAAAAATAATAAAAAGAACAAACTAAAAGTAACAAAATTAAAAAACTAAATTACTAGTTAAGTCATAAAATGAAAAATTCATTAAAAAAATGTGCGTAGCGTAACCTAAATTAATGGAGATGACTATAATTTTTTTTATAATAATTATTTAAACATAAAATTAATTAATTAATTAATTGTTAAACCTGTTAAGTCGTTTTATTGTTTGATAATGTTGCTTTTATAACAAAGTAATAAACACTTAACCTGTTCTAGAAAAATACTATATAAGTAGTATTTTGCTTTTACCTTTTTTTAATATTTTGTATAATAATATTTAAAGTTAAATTCAACTATAAAATGTCAAATCCGAGCTTTGTTTCTGTCTCTCTTTGAGAAGAAGAGAGAGTGAAAGAGAGAATCTGAGTGCATGTTTTTGAGAGTCCACTGGAGTTGAGTGCTGCCTCTTCTCTCTGATTTCGGGGTTCTCTCATACCAAAATGGTGAATCCTCGGATTCCCCGTTCAAGGATCCCAACCTTCACACTTTTCACTTCTGTTATATCATTAGCTCTCTGCACTTTCTTCGTCCTCTCTTTTCTCTTCACTACCCATTCTTATTCTTCCAATCAACACCACTTCACGGTAAGCTAATGTTCTTTCTGTGTTTGGTTAATTTTCAACCTTTTTTATGTATATTTTTTTCTCTGCTGTGTTCTTTTCCGGGGAGCAATTTTTTTTTTTTTGCAATTTCTTAGATTTCTGGATTTTTCTTTTTCTTTTTGGGTTAATTTAATTGGGAGAAAAAATTGGTGGGGTGGAGTTAGTTTTGGATCTTATTGTACGGGTTCAAATGGGTCGGATCCGATTCTTTCCGGATCTAGTGTTAGGTTTGATTCTGCTGATTTTCATGCAATGTTACTCGAAGTGAAAAAAGTTTGTGTTTTCTATTATGGGAAAGTACAGAGATTAAGCTTGGATGTTAATCTGTTGTTGTGCTTTTGAACTGGGCTTTAAGTGTTCTAACTTTCTCGGTTACAGGATTTGATTTGTTTTTGTAGTCTGGGAAAATTTTAATTTCAATGTCGCTGCTTAAAAGGGAAATTTTTTTGGGGGAATGTACAAGATTGTTGTTGTGCTTTGGAACTAGATTCGGAGTTAATTCTTTTGAGAATCAAAAAGGGTCTGTTTCGTTTTGATTTCATTTGGGTTGTTCTTGTGGTATTAATAAGTTGAAAAGTTTGGTGGTTTCATTAAATTGTTTTTGTTTGACGAAGTAAGGTTACTGATCTGTTGTTGTTGTGGTGAACTAGGGTTCTGAGGGTGGTATTTCACATGGATTTGAGTCAATAAGGAGATCCATTCTAGCTCTGAAAACAGATCCTCTGAAGCCTCGACTGGACCAGATTCGTAAGCAAGCTGATGATCATCGTTCTTTGGCTCTTGTGTATGCTTCCTATGCACGCAAACTCAAGCTCGAGAGCTCAAAGCTTGTCAGGATTTTCGCAGAGCTATCAGTGAACTTCTCAGATCTAATGAAAAAACCTCAATACAGGACTCTTTTCAGCAGTGATGCATCCCCTGTTGATGAATCAGTTCTTCGACAATTGGAGAAGGAAGTGAAGGAGCGCATTAAGTCCACACGCCAGGTGATTGGCGATGCCAAGGAATCCTTTGATAACCAGCTCAAGATTCAGAAGTTGAAGGATACGATTTTCTCAGTGAATGAGCAGTTAACCAAGGCAAAGAAGCAGGGTGCTTTCTCGAGCCTCATTGCTGCCAAGTCGATTCCAAAGAGTTTGCATTGTCTCTCCATGAGGTTGATGGAAGAGAGGATTGCCCATCCTGAGAAGTACATAACTGAGGGGAAGCCTACCCCTCCAGAAGTTGAAGATCCTAATCTGTACCACTATGCCTTGTTCTCTGACAATGTTGTTGCAGCATCTGTTGTGGTCAATTCAGCAACAAAGAATGCAAAGGAGCCGTGGAAGCATGTGTTTCATGTTGTGACTGATAAGATGAACCTTGGAGCAATGCAAGTGATGTTTAAGTTGAAGGATTATAATGGTGCACACATTGAGGTCAAGGCAGTGGAGGATTACAAGTTTCTGAACTCTTCTTATGTGCCGGTCCTTAAACAATTGGAGTCTGCTAACCTCCAGAGATTTTACTTCGAGAACAAGCTTGAGAATGCTACAAAGGACACTAATAATATGAAGTTCAGGAATCCCAAATATTTGTCCATATTGAACCATTTGAGATTCTACTTGCCAGAAATGTACCCAAAGCTGCATAAAATTTTGTTTTTGGATGATGACATTGTGGTTCAGAAGGATCTTACCGGGTTGTGGAAGATTGATATGGATGGCAAGGTTAATGGAGCTGTAGAAACATGTTTTGGATCATTCCATAGATATGCACAGTACATGAACTTCTCACACCCCTTGATTAAAGCAAAATTTAGTCCAAAAGCTTGTGCATGGGCTTATGGAATGAATTTCTTTGATTTGGATGCTTGGAGAAGGGAAAAATGCACGGAAGAATATCATTACTGGCAGAATCTGGTAATTCTCTTATCATTTTACCTCAACTTTACAGTTTCTCACTGTTTTGCATTCATAAAAATGTATTATTATAACATACAGCCCTTAGTTTATGATTGTTATTAACCCCATTTGGCATTGTTTGCTACATGCTAATGCTGTTAAATTCGATGGCATGTTAATCATTGCATCACTAGCATTGGTGCTAGAGGCTGCATAATATTCAGAAACTAAAATAGAAACAGTGACTATACATGCTATAGAATCATTCTCACACAGTCCATTTCATTTCCAATCATTGTTAACTAATCATGTTTTAACATGGTGTGCTCATGCTGGTGCAGAATGAAAACAGAACACTATGGAAATTAGGGACATTGCCACCAGGTCTGATCACATATTACTCAACAACTAAACCACTGGATAAGTCATGGCATGTTCTGGGACTAGGCTATAATCCAAGCATCAGCATGGATGAGATTAACAATGCAGCAGTGGTGCACTTCAATGGCAACATGAAACCATGGCTTGACATTGCAATGGCTCAATTCAAGCCTCTTTGGACAAAGTATGTTGACTATGAACAAGATTTCGTTCAGGCATGCAATTTTGGTAGCTAAATGGGCGAGTTTCTTCACACTTGGTGATGCTGGGATAGGTGCCTCTGCAGTTTATCTGCTGTTTAGGTTTGATATATAATGCTTATACCTTTAACGAAGTTCCGAGCTGGTGCAAGAAAAAATCTGGCTTCTTCTTTTAATTGTAAAATACTTAGTGTAGTAATTCTCTCATCTCCTCTTATTTATTTTAACATTTATGGAATAATCTTATTTAAAAGATGTGGTTGATCCTGAACAATAGTATTACTGAATTAAATGTTGTGCTTTTCACTTTTTGTCAGTTTTTATTTGTGATACTGGTAACTTTCGCATCACATATATTTGTCAAATTCTAAATCACAGAAACAGTTTGTTTAGTTGTGGTGTTTGAGCTTGCACATCTGAATTGAGGGTATCAATATCATAAATAGGGATTTCAATCCCTAAAATTACTTTTTAGATTCTTTCAGACTGATGTTTACCTTTTAAAGTGAGTTCGTAGTTTGAATAGAGGTTTCAGTGGAAGCTAAAGCTCTTTTCTAGCATGCGAATGCTTGGTCTAATGTTCTATTTTTAATTACTAATAATTCTGTTGTTAAATTTAAAGCCTTTATAAATATTTTTTTTATGAAATATTGAATTTTAAATTTTAGAGAAACTAAAAAAATTATATTTCATTATAACATACATTTATGCAATAAATAAAGTATACGATAATTTTTTTTTTTTTCGTAAATAATCATGATAACCATCAATTACCAAATACAACTAAATTAAACATAAGAATAATTTATCACAAATTAATTATTAACATATATAGAGTGTAACTTATAATTACATTTAATGTAAGAAACAATGTAGATATTTTTATGGGATTTATGAATTATCATTCTATTTTTCTGCAGACTTTTTAAAAAATTGAGGTTCAAGGAACCTACTATACTAATTAACATTTTTATATTTTCTACAACAATCTCGATTCACCCACAAAACAAATATGAATTTCAGCACACCAAAAATTTATCAAAAAATACATTAGAAATAACCTTACTATTTTTCCTAGATAATTTAATTGGACATTTCAAGATTTATCACAAATTAATATTTCATTAACATGGCATTGAATCTCAAACAATAACTTAAGATTAAGTGGTATTGTCTAATCTCTAATAAAGTTAGAGCGTCCTCTGTTTTTAGACTTTACTAATTATTATGTTACTTTATCTCTGTCAGTTTTAAATAATGATATTTTTCTCATAAATAAATATATATATATATATATATATATATATATATATATATATATATATATATAAAATCTATGTAATTTCATCGTAATTTTTAGTGGTTTTTTAGATTTGGATTATATAGGATGCAAATTGAATAGAAAAAGCACAATTGGTACTTGCCATTTGTTTGGCTCAAGTTTAATCTTATGGAATAGTAAAAGACAAGCATGTGTAGCACTCTCCCCTACTAAAGGTGAGTATATTGTTGTTGGACATGACTATGCACAAATCATATGGTTGAAGCATCAACTTTTGGACTATGGTGTAAGACTAAGCAAGGTACCTTTGTATTGTGATAATACTAGTGCCATCAACTTAACCAAGAATCCAATACAACATTCTAAAAACAAACATATAGAGATTAGACATCATTTCATTCGTGATCATGTTCAAAAGGGAGATTGTGAAATTCAATTTGTTAAAATTGAACATCAATTGGTTGATTTGTTTACCAAACCATTGGTTAGAGATAGGTTTAACAAGCTAAGAAATGAACTAGGTATATTAGACATCAAGAATATGGTATGATGTGTTTTTAGCATGTTAATCTTATGTATTCATGCATTGGTTTCATAAAAATCAGTTGCAATATGTAAAAATTGAAAACTGTCATATTTAACCTGTTGATTTTTAATTTCAACGTGTTGATTTCACTTAAATCTGCCTATGTTTGCACAATTCATGATCTGTCAATCTCTTTATTATGTTTACTGGACAACTTGATTCCACACATGAAAATTTTCAAATATGTTTACATAGTCGTAAAATCAATAAGCTCAATTGAATTTAACTTCTTATAATTGATTTAACATATAAAAATATATTCTTACATACTTCAAATGACATTAATAGATTACTAGGCAGAATCCACCATCATGCATCTTGTGATCACATTTTAAGAATGTCACCTCTTTAGGTTAGATGTCAATATAAGTAACCAAGCTCCTTAGGAGCTATCTGAACATAAAAAATTGTATTTGAAAAATAAATGAATAACAAAGAATTAAAAAAAATGAAAAGAATAAGAGGAGATGGAATTTTGTTTTTAACAAATGTCTCGTCATGCTAAATATTAGGATCATAATTATTTTTACCTTTCATCATATAAGGCCCACTTCAATTCTGACCCTAATGTTTAAGGGCCTGTCCTAATCTGTTGGACCTAAGGCTAACCCATAAGGTGCCTAAAACCCCAAAATCAGCCATAACCCCCTCATTCTTCTATTTTTTAGAAAACTGCTCCCCTCCTCCCTCTTAGAACTACAACAACAAGCTCTACTAGGGTTTGACTTCTATTCCTTGTCAAGCTAGCTCAACTCCTTTTCTATTTCACCTAAGTTGGTCATCGACTCATGCTTTCTATTCTTTCACTTGTTTTTCGTGGTTCCAACTAGAGTTCCTCTGAGTAACCTAGTCCTTGTTCTAGTGTTACTATTTTCAGCTCGCTAAACTGTTCTCGGAGTTGTGGTGGTCCTCTATAGGGTGCTTGTGTTGTTAGTTATCATCTATCCAGTTAAGGGAAGCTAGGGTTTCATGTTTTTAATTTATTTTGCTGGCTTTTGGTTCTGTTTCGTGCTTTTAGGTAGTTGCATGGTGCTTGCGATGATATGAAAATATATTGTGCTTTGTTCTGGGTGAATCTCTGTGTTGGCTTGCGTGAATAGTGGAGGAAGTCTGGTAGTTTCGTCTAGGCGAGCGAATCTCGCCTAAGCGAGAGTATCAGAAGTGCTCCTAGGCTTTTGCACGAGTTGTTGCTCAGACGACGAGCTCCAGTTTTGAGCGGGAAGTCATCTCGCTCAAGTGAGGAGGTCTCGCCTAAGCGAGAAAATGTGAAAGCCCCACTGTTCCATTGCTCGAGCTCTCGCCTAGGCGAAAAGAGCTCGTCTGAGCGAGAACTGGGCAGGGACGTGCTCAAGTGTTGTTTTCTTCTCTATTTTTGGTGATGGTCACATGATTGATTGGATTACTCTATTTAAAGCATGAATTTTGTGAATATGCATGTATTAAATGGTTTATGGGCTGGAAATGATGAACTTGGTATGAGTATGCTTAAGAAACATGATTGGGTGGTTAGTTGTATATGGGCATGAGATTGATATGCATGATGAACCTATGGTTGGTTGGTGAAACATGACTATGGTATTGAGTTGGACGTAATTCCATGAACCTCTTGGTGAGATCTCATGGTGGTGCCTTGTGTGATGGACGTAATTCCATGAACCTCTTGGTGAGAGTTCATGGTGGTGCCTTATGTAATGGACGTAATTCCACGATCCTCTTAGTAAGGTTTCGTGGTGGTGCCTCAACGTATATAATTAGGTAAGGATTCAAGTAAGAATTGCATCCTAAAACTCTAAAGAGTTAGTTAGTCTCACGTAGAGCATACTGACTCTGGTGAGAGTAGCAGGAGGTCCTAGTATTTGGTAGGATAATGACCTTAGATGTTTGAAGGCTAACCTTGTGCATGGTAAGGTGAAACCCATTGACAATGGCTCTATAGAGTACTAGAGGCCACTACAAATGCAAATATCCAGTGAATCCGACCGATTATATGTATCCGGATAATTGATATATTTATTTTTATTTAAATAAGCCATATAATGTATTTGGATACAAAATTCTGCAACTTTAAGGAGATTAAAACGTATTGAATTTAATATCCTTTTTTCAACAAATTCTTTCTGCATGTCCTAATGTTCAGGGCTTGAAAGTGGAGAATGTATTTGATTTATTTGGTGGTCACTTGAGGCTATGATCCGGTTTAAACATTGCATAACTTGCTTAGAGCTGATATTGAGAAACATGTAATCCCTTGGAAGTGGTTGACATGTTTAGTTTCTGGTGATAAAGATTAAGGTACTGTTTCCTTTCCCATCCAGTTTTATGAAAAAATGGGGTTTGATTCTTTTAAAAGTTTGTTTTTTTCCCAAGAAAATAATTTAAGACTGATACATGATTATATGATGAAAAACTAGCTAAAAACTAAATGTGCAATAACTGAAGACTAAACACATTGATCACTATGAAACAAGTGGAAGAGATTTATTTACAGAATCTGACTAATTGATAGGATGGTTGAAGCTTAGGAATTGAGAGAGTAACGAGGTTCAGTTTCTCAATGGCAGGGGAATGAAGGTCAATGGGTGAGTTACTTCTTTGAAGAAGCTGAAGCATTACTAGTTGGGAGCCTATAAAACGCATTTTATTTACCATTGTAGAGTATCACCCTTTGCACTCTATGTGTTTGACACAATGACTGATAGAATAAGCAGTTTACCAGATGAGGTGCTATGTTACATTCTCTCTTTTCTTCCCACCAAACTATCAGTCTCAACAAGCATTCTCTCCAAAAGGTGGAGACCTCTCTGGCGCTCTGTTCCTGCTTTCGACTTTTTCATTGGACAGCCAGAGTCAGACTCTTTTATTTCCATATGCACATTCATCCTCGCCAGGAATTTAGAACAACCCATCAAAAGATTCTGTTTCTGCATTGATGCTTCTGAAGAAAAGCTGTTTACTGATGATCAAATAAACTCATTTGTTAGAGCTGCTGTGTCCGCAGGCAGAGTTCAATATCTTCATCTAAATCTCTCTAATACTTTAATTCATTTGTCATCTGACCTACTTTGCTGCAAAACTCTTACAGCTCTCAAATTGGATTTTGTGGCATTAAAAACCCCCTTTCCTTTGGGTGATTTAACTCTACTTAAAGTCCTACACCTTTTTTCTGTTACGATTTTAGATGGTAATTCCCTTCCACAACTTCTTTCTGCATGTCCTAATGTTGAGGACTTGAAAGTTAAGACTGTATCCAGTGACTACGAGGCTATGGGTGAGTTTAAACGATTGCCTAACTTGCTTAGAGCTGTTATTGAGAATGATGTAATCCCCTTGGAAGTGGTTTACAATGTTCAGTTTCTAGAAGTTGAGGTACTGTTTCCTTTCCTGTCCAATTTTATGGAAAATGAGTTTTAGATTTTCTTAGAAGTTTGATTTTTTTTCCAATTATACCTAATGAAAACATCTAAATCCTTAAAATTTTTTTTTGACCTAACTCTTGTAGGTCTGCCAGAAACCGAAACATGATCAAGTTCCCATGTTTCATAATTTAACTCGCCTTAAAATCAGTCGTAATTGCACTTTTTATGACGATGATCTTAATCTTACCATATATGTGTTCGAAGTGATGAAGCTTTGTCCCAAGCTTCAAAATCTTTCCATTGATCTCATGGTTTGTTACATTATATTCTTAAATTTTGTCTTTTTTTTTTCTAACATGATTTTTTCACTTACCTAACGTTGTTCCCTTTTTAATATGCAGAGAGTTTAGATAACATTGATGATTATAGCTTCTCACAACGGGTTCCGACATGCATCTCATCCCACCTCAAAACATGTCTATTAAAGAATATTGGAAGTCATATAGAGTTTCAATTTGCAAAATATATTATGGAGAATGCAAGATTTTTGAAAGACATGATAATCTGCTCTCCCACTGAAGAGTTTGACATGATAAAAGAACTGGCATTCTGTTCAAGGCTCTCTCCAACTTGTAACCTTTCATTTAAAAAGTTTTAACTTGTTTCTATTTGTGCATGTGGTTCAACTATTTATTGTCTTTGTATATTGTTTATCGAACTTTATTTTCTCCTGTGAAATTTGTGTCATACATTGATCACTAGCTAAGAACATAATGTGCAATTTGCTTTATATACAAATATATATACTTTAATATTAAATTTAGTGTGGTATCAGAAGTCATTGATCTATTATCTATAACTAGTGTAATTTATTTGTATATTTTATATATTTTAAATTTATAATAAATTAATGCTTTTAAATATATAAATTGCTTTTAATTTTTGACATACAATTTCTATCATTATAAATGACTATTTTTAACTTGTGTTATTATAGACATTGTTTAAACTCAAATGGAAAATAAAATTAAAATGGTAGATTATTTTTAATTAGTTTGAATTTTTTAAAATTTAAGGATTTATAACTTACAATATACATATATATATATATATATATATATATATATATATATATGTTAAAATACTTTTTTGTCACAATTTTCGTTAAGTTTTATCAAATAAGTCCTAATTTTGATTTTGTATTCAAATAGGCACCAGTGCAGTAACGGCTTTTGACCCTAATTATTTTCGTCATTCTGCCTAATTTTGATTTTGTATTCAAATAGACACCAGTACAGTAAGGGCTTTTGACCCCAATTATTTTCGTCATTCTGCCTCGGTTTTAGACCCGAGGCATATTGGGACGAGACCAAAAGGAGAAGGAACCGAAGCCATAGAGAGACTTTTTTGTTTCGGGTATATATATGAGAACTGAAGCCATCTTCACGCATCCAACCATGGCAGATTCACACACCAGCCACCATTCGCGCATCCAACCTTGCGGACACCACCATCTCCGCCACTACGAAAGCTCTAGATCTACAACCAAAATGAACCACGCAACAACAACCACACCACGCCTCAGCGACGCAACCACCGCAACAGATCCATTCATCACCGTGCTTGTAGCAGATCTGCACCAGTTTATCTCGCGCGGCAGCATCACCTCCATTGGCGAACAAAGGCAGCGAACCACCATTGTTGCAGCTTCACCGCGAGCCTCCACGCGTGAGCCAGAAATAGATCTACAGTAACGAAACACCTTGGACCTCGCCTAAACCATGGCAGCGGAGAGTGCAACTGCAGTCACGACAAAAGCAACAAGTCATGGCAGAGGAAGCACCTGCACACACAAACCTGCATCTGCACCATGCTCACAGAGATGAGAAAAATTTGGGTCGGCATAGAGAAGATGAACAAGTGCAGGGTTCGCGAATTTGGAACCCTAAATAAAATCTATGGCCTCGGTTCCATGAATAACCGAGGCATAAAGTCGTATAAGCCTCGGTCCTATTCCACCCGAGGCCAAAGCCTCTACTGTCAATGGCAATTTTGAAATTTAGGGGAACACTGGCGAGTTATAGGCCTCGGTTGAGTGATAATCGAAGCATAAAAACTCTTATAGTCTTCGGTTGGATAGGGACCCGAGGCAAAAAAGTTCGAAAATTTTCAAAAATGCCACCGTGTCCTTTTAGGCTTTAGTTCCGCAGTAACCAAAGCCTATAAGGCAAGTTAAAAATGCGATTTTGCACTAGTGAGGTTCCAATTTTCGTCAATTTTGTTCAATTGAATCATTTTTTTCTAACACCGTTTAAATTATTAACGACCATGAACAGTAATTGTCACGTGTCATTTCCTAGTTTTTTAAATTTTTTTAAATTTTTTTAAAATGTCCATGTGTCAACCCAGTAGCATACCACGTGTCAAAATAAATGTTTTATATTCAATTTGGTCTCTATATTTGTTATTTTTGTTCAATTTAGTCCTAATTTTGTTTAAAATTGACCAATTTTGTCCATATTAAAGATGTGACAAATTTAATATTTATATCAAAGTTATAATGATGTGAATTTGAATATATTATATAAAAATATTTAATAAAAAAATGTGAATTTTAATATAAAAATATTTAATAAAAAATGTGAATTGTCAACACCCAATTTCGTCCAGGTAAATAAATTTATTTTCAAAAAAAATAAAAAAAATAAAAAATGTGAAACATTATTTTCTTCAAAGATTTTCAAACTTTAATTTTAGAAAAAAAAAAGAGATGAAAAAAACAAGAAAAAGAAGGAATGTCATGAAGTGAGACATAGCTCTAGTGACCTTGATATTTAGGTATTAGGGAACTATCCTTGTGAGTACATATACTTTCCCTTAGAACTTTAAGCATCAAACCCATGTTAAATAAATAGAGACACTAAAGGGAGATTATTTGTGTCCTTTACCCTCACCTTTTTCTTGTATATAATAATAAATGCATCACAATCACACCATTATTAGCCATAATCACTACAAAAAATCGTGTATATAACAGCGTTTTTAATATGGCGTTTCTTTGAAAATGTCGTTTTTTTGCAGTATAATATAACATTTTTAAAACTGTCATATTTTACATGTAAAATATGGCGTTTTTAACTATCGTATTATCAAATGTCATACTACTATTGAAAATTATGTCATTTAAAATTGTCAGTTTTCAATAAATATTTTTTT
>Ga0214545_1010128_pt1 | contig 13884 bp, 8 predicted proteins | sample CNSS4metaG_FD_160064 | JGI IMG/M metagenome (GOLD analysis project Ga0214545, IMG submission 160064) | Root nodule microbial communities from cowpea collected in UCLA plant growth center, Los Angeles, California, USA - CNSS4 | ecosystem: Host-associated > Plants > Roots > Nodule | place: USA... | reverse complement strand
AAGTTATAAATTTAAAAAAAAAAAAAAAAACAACCAAAAGAAATTAAATTGTTCAAAATTAATCATTTACAATCTAGACATCAATAACTTCTTTTAGGCAATCTAAAGTTGAAAGTCTATATCAAGAAACAAAATTTTTGCTTGGTCAACAATGTCAAATCCATCCTTGAAATAACAATGAGCCATGGGCAGGAATGTTTTTATGAACATTAAAAAGTACAAAATGTTATATTAAGGTCGTTGTGCACCTTGATAGTTAGTTCTTTTTGAAGGCCTAACATTGTTTGGGTTTATGATAGGAGATATATTATTTGAGTTGATAATTATAAACTATTTAGCCTTGGTGGCTGGTTGAGACTCCATAAGCAGCGGAATTGGGAATGAAAACAAGTGTTTAAGGCTCTTGTAGCAATGGAATTTGGAGTGGTGAAAGGAAACCAACTTAGGTGCTCTCAAAATAATAGAAAAGTGGAGTGATCTTAACACAAGCATTCTATTAGCAATTTCAAGAGTAAACTCTACAAAGTGCTCTAGGACTCTCTTTTATAGAAGAGAAGGTCACTATTGCACATGCATATGAAATTACATTTGAAATGAGATGCAAGCTTGGAGAAGAAGTCTCTTTCTTGGTCCTTGGATGCGCATGATGGGTTGGATGCTTGACAAGTGGCATGGCACTCCTTTGCAAGCTAAAAGCCACTCCTTTCATGTGGCAAGAAGAGTGTCTTGGCCAATGCTCTCTATTGGGCTTGGATTAGCCCAATTAAAATCTAAGGAACACGTTTATTTAGCCTACTATTTATGAAAGAAAGACCTAAACAATGGGCCCAATTTAAAAGGTTATTTTAATGCTCAATCATGCAATCTCTTCATATCTTCAAATCTTCTTTGGTCCATGAAAAGAGTAATTGAAGCCCATGAGAAGTTTGTCCTTTTTGAGGCAAGCCCATTTGGATCTTCTTTAAAATGCTCCTTGTTATTGGGCCTCTTTGTGGGCTTTGGGCTTGAGATGCATGTGGGCCATGGATTGGGCCTTGAGCATGATTTGGGCCTAGGCATTGGCCCAAGCTATAAGCCTTGTTGGGATCACATCAATTAGAATTTGTGAATAGTACATATCACGTGTTAATTATTGACATTTTTTTTAAATTAAAAAAATTATCCATGTGTCAAAGTTAATATTGTGTCACGTGTCAATTTGAGTGTCATGTGTCAGTTTATTATTATATTATTATATTTTGTTCAATTCAGTCTCTATATTAATTATTTTCATTCAATTTAGTTTTACTTTTTTTATAATAGAAAAATTGTCTCTTCCAAATTGTTGAGACCAAATTTAATTTTTATATACCTATTATATTAATATTTTTATTACAATTGACAATTTTTATTAATTATTTTTTGAATTCAATTATAAATTATTAGATTTAATTATAAATTAAATATAATTCTTAAATTCAATTATTAAATAGAATATAATTATTATAATATTATTAGAATATAAGTATTAAATGCTTTCTTTTAATGATTGCATTCTAAATATATTAATATTTTGTAAAATTGACATTTAAAAATATTTTAAATATTTTAAAAATGTGAAATTTATGTTCTGCTTAATATTTAAAAATATTAGAAATATTAGAAATATTAAATTTATGTTTTAGTTAGCATTTAAAAATATGATAAATATTTTAAAAATTTGAATTTATGTTTTACTAATATTATATTTTATTATAAATTGATTCTAAATATTATATTCAATTCACAATTAAATTTAATAATTTATATATAAATTTTAAAATAATTAATAAAAATGTCAATTTAAATATAAATATATAAAATTTATATAAAAGTTAAACTTGATCACAATTTTGAAGGGATAAAATTATTCTATTTTAATAAAAATTGAGACTAAATTAAATAAAACTAATTAATATAGAGACTAAATTAAAAGAGAAAAAAAGACTGATATAATAATGAATTTACACGAGGGACTGAATCGAGTTAGTGAACGTGGGACTATTTATCAAGAAACTAGAAACTGGAGTCATCTACATGGTGATTTGAGATTAAGTTTATTAAATGTGATTATCTTTCATATTTACTATATATAAGTATAAAAAAGATATCATATTCCATCTAAACTGTTATCAACATACTTTATACGAACTTAATTATTTAGTGAAAGAAAGAAACTGTGGGAAGCGATGGAGGGAAAGTTGTGCATAGAGAAGGATGCAACACTCTCTTTAGTTATAGTCTCCTTCAACGATAGCAAGTAGAGGCGTAAGCTCAACGATAATAAGGGAAACCTTTTTTCCTTGATTGGGTTTGGACCAACTAATTTATACTATGTTCTGAGATAAATATATTTTTACATCTTATAATCCAAAAATCTAAAATTTATATTTAAGAATGTATGATAAGTTATATAATCCAAAATATATTTTCAAATTTTGTTATTTCGAATATATTTCTAGGTTATACAATTTAGGCTTAATTAGTTTTTTGTCCCCTAATTTTATATGTTTGATTCATTTTGGTTCCCTAATTTTTTTGGGTTCAATTTAGTCTTCCAGTTTGTTTAGGAGGTTCAAATTGGTCCTCGACGTTAACAACGTTAAATAATTTAACGGCATAGTATTCTCATGTAATACTGTGGCATTTGTGTATTACGTGACAGTGTAGGGAGATTAGGTGATGTGAACAATAGTTAAAAATTGAAACTATACTAGATTTTCAAAGTGGTTAAAGTGAATTAGGGTTCATAGGGTGAAGAAATTGGGGATGTTGCAGTATAAGAAAATCTTTTATTAGTGACCAATTTTAGCAACCAATTTAAATACCAATTTATAAACTAAAAATTATTGGTAACTAAAATAGTTTAAAAAAATTATAATTGGTCTCTAAATTGATAACTAAAATAGTTCATATCATAAATTGATGTTTAAATTGGTCATTAACATTAGCTACCAAGGTTTTGGCTATCAAAATAATTGGTATCTAAATTAGTCTCTAATTAGGAAAATGGTTTCTAAATTAGTCTCTAAACATTTTTTTTTCATAAAATTGGTTACTATTTGATAGTTTTCTTGTAGTGTTGGTTGAGAAGAAGAATCATTTGAAGAAGAAGCGTTCAAAGAACAAGGATTCCTAGAAGAAGGATTCATGTCGCCTTGACTGTGGCATTGGGTCCTTGTTGCGTTTGTAGTGGCATCAAATCGAAGGTCAATTTTTGGGGTTTTCAAGGATTCGTTGTCGCCTTTTACTTTTATACTGTTGAAACTATGTGCTTTACGAAGGTTGTTGTTGTTTTTTATGTGTGATGTTGTCTTTGTTTGTTTTTAATGGTGAGTGGGTTGTGGTCCCGTTTGTTTATGGGTAGTGGGTTGTGGTCCTCTTTTAAAGGAGACTGTGTTTAACTTTTTTGGGGTATGAGTTGTAATATGTGTTGTATTCATAGGCATTGGTAGTGCATAGAGTAACTTGTTGTATATGTTTTTTATAGGTTGGGATGTGTGATGATAGTTTTGAGGTGGTGGTCCACCATGGGGATACTTTGAAACGAAGGAAACATTGAATTATAGTAATGGGGAAACAATCATGTTGTCTTGTGACCTATATAGGTGGAGTTTTTTTTTTTAGATAATGGGAATACTTAGGGAAATGGGTTATGTAAATATTAAGGAGTTATGGTATAAACACCAGAATATTGCTAGAAGGAATGTGAAGGTGCGTATGTTTGTTATTCACTCAGTTTGTGAAGCTAAAGTTGTGGACAACTTTTTGGAATATTTCACCAAAGAGGTGATGGCAACAACAAGGACTGAAAATGTTGCAGTGCAGGGTGAGGTGTGTAAGACCCGTGAAATTTAATTAATTAAATAAATAATTAATTAATAAATGCGGGTAGGAGAATTAATTATGTTATTAATTATGAGGGGAATGATGTGGAAAAGTACTAGCTCAAATGGTTGAGAGTATTGGATTATGTGAAAGGACTTGGGTTCGAGTCTTATATATGCCCTTTTGTGTTATTATTAGTTGTTATTTTTAAAATGTGATAATCATGTTGTGAAATAGTATGACAATTGAATTATGATTGTTAGCATGAAATATGAATTGGCATGATGGTTTGATATTGATTTGGGGAATTGCATGGTTGTGGGTTCAAGTCTTGGAGAACTTATATTAAACCTTATTTTTTTGGTGTTTTTGGATTGGGTTGAATATGAAAGGGTTGAAAGGAAACCCTAGTGGTATGGCAGAGGGGTGGCTGGAAAATGGCCATAATGAGTTGGTAAATAATAATAACCACCACTTAATAAGTAAAATTCGTCCTAAAGCATTTGGCTAGTTTTTAGGCATACTTTAAAAGGTGAAAGTGAGGTAAAGGGGAGGGTTTTGGCAAGCTGGAAACTATACCTAAAGAGGGAGCGAAAATCAGAGAGAGTGTGAGAGGTTCTGGTGTGATTTTTGGGGCTGGATTGAGAGAAGGCTAAGGAGCCAAATTGGGAAGAGAGGATATTTACTCGTCAAGCTTTAAGCGAAGAACAACCAGGTTAGGGGAGTTTACACGTTAGAACTTTAATAACTGTATTTGAATTGCTGGATTTTATGTGTGTTGTTGATTCTGTTCATTGCTGGTTAGATTTCCTAAGTTTCTGGAAAAATTCCTAGAAACCGCCTAGCGGGTTTTTCATAGCCGCCAGGCGATGCATGTAATTTCACGTGTTTTGGGGTTCCTGTAAGGGGAACTGCCTAGCGGCACACTCCCGGCCGCTAGGCGATGCTTTAGGTTCTAGACATTCTGGGCTTTTCTGATGCACTGCCTGGCGGCGATGAATTCCTGCCAGGCGACGCGGGGCTGGAATGTGAAGTTTGGTCATTCTGAGGTGGTTTAACAGGATTGTGATCGGAGGGAAAGTACGAGTCGATGATTAGAGAGGATCGAATGTGGTAATTATGGAAAAACAGTTTAACTAATAGTTAAGTTTGATGAAACAGTGTTTTGAATGGGTTGGTGGAGAGTTTCGATACTCATCGAATTAGGGTTGTGCTTGTAAGGGAAAACTTTGAGTGGAATAAGTGAGAGAGTGATGTAGGGACGGGATTCGTAATCAATAGAGTTGATGGATGGTGGGAAAATCGGAAGTTGGGGTAAGATACAAAGTTCGCAGAATGTTGAAAATAGGGGAGTTCCTGGAGAGTGCAGGAACTGCCTGGCGGCTCATAGGTGGTCACCAGGCGCCGTATCAGCGGGGTGAGATTAAATGTGTTGGTGGCGTGGGATAGTTGGGTGCAGTCACAAGTATATAATAGCATGATGAAAGTGAGTGAAAGTGGTCAAAATCCAGAAACAGTGGTTAAAAGATTATACCGACTAGTGTATGCGGAATAGAAATAATAAAGACTTAAATAATTGAAAATGGTATTGATGACTGGACAATTTACATTATAGTATGAAGGACAAAATGAGATAGGGTTGGGGAGATGTGTGTTAGATACTTCAGCACAAGTTTATATGCAAGTTATTGGGCAAAAGTTGGGTGGTTAGTTGTGGAATTCATTAACTATTGAGATATAGAGGATTTTATGAAAGACTATGCTATATCAGTATCCTAGTATCTGGACTGTGACGCGAGTCTTATAACAATAGTAAATTAACTTGGTGTAAATGCAAGGTGAGGCATTTGGGAATACCAATATGGTAAAACTAAGGAAGCTTGAATTGGAAACTGTATGGGTAGTGATAGGGTAGGGATTTCTACTCAATAAAGGAATGATGATTAGGTTTCACGATTGTTGGTGATCATAAAAGTTATAGGATATTAGGAACGTAACCCAATGGTGCGGATGGGGAAGGGATGCTAGACTAGATTAGAAACTGGAGACGCGCAATACTGTCATGGCGCCTGGCTGTGGAACAGGGATCGCCAGGCGATGGCAAGGATCCAATGGGGTTCTAGACTGGATGGCGCCTGGCGGTTGGATAGGCTCCGCCAGGCGGCGGCAACACGAACAGTGGCTCCTGGAACAGCGTCCGCCTGGCGGTGTAGACTGTCCCGCCAGGCGGTGATTGCAGACTTTGTGAACCTTGAGGCGCTTGGCGCTTGGCGGTACTTGTCCCCCGCCAGGCGGTCTGAAGTTGTGGCGCCTAGCGGTACGTGTCCCCCGCTAGGCGATTTGGTTGTTGTAAATCCTAGTTATTGGACTTTGTAGGGTGTTCTACAAGGCTTTTGGTGGTGCTTCAAAGGTAAGATTGTTGAGTTCCTTGAGTTGAGCTCGGAACGTATCCCTTGAGTTGAGCTCGGGATAGGGGTTAAGCACGTACATTCCTCGAGTTGAGCTCGGAATGGCATCCCTCGAGTTGAGCTCGGGATGGCGGATGAACACGAGGAACCCTTGAGTTGAGCTCGGGTTAGCGAGTGTTGCCGGTGTGAGTGTGCTAGTTGTGGCCAGTACGGATGGGTCCTGTTAGATTGCCCTCCTCAGTTGTTGACTGACGAGTTTAGTAGTCTTGGGACAGTACGAACTATGTTCGTAATTGGGAACTCTGCCTGGCGCTGCGGTGTGTGATCCGTAGCATTGGTTCCCGCACGTGCTCTGTCGGTTGTGGCCGATAGGTTTGGCAGCAAATTACCTTGAGGTAATCACTAGAAGAGGTAGAACCCGAATGGTCTAGTTGTGGCCAGACGTTAGAGAATTGGTTAAGAGATGGTACTTTGATATTTGTGGAGTTTATATCTGTTAAATTAATTATATGATATCTATGATGATGTATGTTGTTTTCATAAGCTCACCCTATCTGCTTGTGTTTGGCGATGATTGTGTACGCGGTACACGTGAGCAGAGGATGTTGATGCAGGTGGAGCCGGTGATGCTTAGTCGCGAGTGGGGGGTCCTACTAGGGGAACTTCTTATATTTACTTTATTTGGTTTTGGAGACTGTTGTAAACCCTGATGGGTGAAACTATAACATTGTTGTTTTGGTTTATGGAATAGATGTTTATAAACTTTATGCGAACATTTAATAAATTTTAAATTTCTCGCGTTTTTGGGAAATGAGGTTATTCATAAAAGCGATGATTTTATATATTTAATTGTTTTATTTATTTAAACCAATAATATCCTGACGGGATGTTTCAAGGTGGATGGTCATAGTGGTTGTGGTGATGGAGATTACATTACTGTTTTGGAGGATAATAATGGGCTTCATGAGGCTTAAATGCAACAAGATAATAATGGTTGTCACATGGAATATGAATTGGAGGATGACACTGATAATCATCATAACATTAGGATGGATATTGAGTGTGAGGTAGACACTAGGTTTAGGGTTGAAGTTGGGGTTGAGGTACAACCACAAACTAAAGTTGATGCTAAAATTGGGGGGTTAAGGTAAATGCATGAGGTTGAGGCAGAAATTATGGTCCAGAATGAGGTTGAGGTAAATGTTGAGGTTCAACTAGAAACTGAACTTGTGGATGAAATTGGGGTTGAGGAAAATAATGAGGTTGAAACAGAAGTTGGTGTCCAACCTCCAATTGATGTACGCGTACGTATTGCACATGAGGCAGAAGGTGGTGTCCAAACTAAGTGTGATGTACATGCACATACTGCACCTGAGGCGAACATTAGGATTGAGGATGAAAGAAATGAAGGTCAAACTACTTATGATTATATTACGAGTGAGGAAGAACTACATGATGTAAGTGTCCATAATGAGGACAATTTGGGGGAAGGTAATGGGGAATAAGAGGTTGATGAGGAAGATTTAGAATTTGATGACAAGTAAAGATCATTAATTTTAGTTTTTTCCGAAAAACTCTGCTGTGATAATCGATTATCTTAGGTGATAATCAATTATCAACAAATCTGGAAATTTCTGTTATGGTGCATGAACTAATAATCGATTATCATTATTTATAATCGATTATCCTGCAAAATTGAATACAAAAATTCAAATTTTTGACAATTCTGATAAGTTTTTCAAACATTTAGACTATTGAAATTCATAAATGTAAATTAGAAAATTAAAGACCATTTTTTTTATGTAATCTTCCCTTGTTTAAATAGACTTTTTTTTTTCTCTTAACTTTAAAGTCTCTCTTTCATGTAAGGGGAGTATTTGTTCTTGAAATGTTTGTGTTTATCAAAAAGTGAAAATATTACATGTAGGGGGAGTTTTATATCTTAAATAATTTTTTTAAGAGGAACTTAAGTTATTTGATTTAGGTGGAACTATCTAAAGAATTTGTTTTTTATTATGAACAAAAAGGGGGAGATATATTTGTGTTAATATCTTGTGATAATTGGTACCTCTTTAAGGAGGAGATATGTGTTTATTGATGCATTGTAATACCTTATATTTTAAAAAGGAGAAAAACTATTTATCTTTTATTTGGATTAACTACTCATTTCTCTTAAGTTGTTTATTAAGAACAGGACATATCGTCTTCAACAATTTTTTATCATCATCAAAAAGTGGGAGATTGTTGACAAAAAGAAGAAGATGTACATCTTCCTTCAATAAGGAGTTTCGATGATGATGATGATTTATGAAGAAGTATGGCAGACTTAATGATGATTGATGGAAAAATGTTGAAGACTTAAAAGAATGCTTTAATTCAAGAGATACATTGAAGACTTAGGGGGTTTATTTATTTAGGTCTTTTAATTTGTGTGTTATTTAAAATAGTTAAATTAGTATGTCAAGAGTCAAAAAGGCCAAATCCATGTAGTAGAGCACCAAGAGAACTTTATTTATTTGGAAAACTCACTAGAATAATCGATTAATCTTAGTGATAATCGATTATCTCAATTAAAACTGATTTTTGAGAAAAGCCTATGTGATAATCGATTATCACCTACTGATAATAGATTTTCCGGGCTGATAATAGATTATTACAGCAAGAAAAATGTTTTTATAAAAGTTTCCGTGATAATTGATTCAAGGAAGGTGTTTCTTCATCTGTTGTGTGTTTCTTGAGAGGTGTTCATCCCTTGTGGATTTCAAGGGAGGTGTTTTCTAAACCCTAATCTTTCTTATCATTGACTATAAGTTTGGTTTATTTTAGTGATTTAGTTAATCTTGTTTTTGAGAGATTAACAACTAGACGTATGGTCTTTTGATCTGAACCAGTATAAATATTTTGTGCAAATTTTCTCTTCACTTCTCTTTATTTTATTGTGTTTATTAAAATAAAAGAAAGAATTTTAATTGAACTTTGATATTAAAGAGGGAAAATTTTAAATGCACAATTTTTGTTAAGAACCCAATTCACCCTTCTCTAGGTTTTTGTCCAAACACTAATTATTTTGCTGCACATTTTCAACATTAAGTAGTAGGTTGGAAAACAAATTAAGAGACAATCCAAGTCTGAGGGCAATTGATATTCGAAATAAAGTAACTAGGAAGTGGAATATTGTTGTGACAAAGTACATGGCTCGTACAGAAAAAAACATTGGCTATTGAGCAAGTTGATGGGTCTTTTGTAGAACAATTTAAACGAATCTATGACTATGCACATGAGATTCTTCGATCTAATCCAGGTTCTACAACAAAGGTGAAAATTGAAGGAAATGAAGGGGAACGATTTTTCAGCAGATTCTACATGTGTTAGGCACAAATCATTTACTATGGAGGAATTTGTGGTGAACATAGACAACAAACACTGCACCTACAAGAAGTGGAGTATAACAGGGATATCGTACTGTCATGCAGTGGCTGTAATTGAGTTTATGAACTTAAGTGAAGACGATTTTGTTCCTCATTGGTTTAGAATCTCAACCTACAAAGAGACCTACAATTCCAACATATACCCTTGCAATGGTCAGCAATTGTGGATACAAGCATAATTTTCAGATGTATTGCCCCCTCTTAAACGAATTCTACTTGGAAGACCCAAAAAGAAAAGAAGACTTGAAGCTTGGGAAATGAACAAGAATGGGAAGTAGACTACAAAACATGGCTTGTCTAAAAAATGTGGCATATGTAAAGAAGTAGGCCACAATCGAAAAAGTTGTCCCTAGCAACCTCAGTTAGCACCACCACCTAAAACAACTCAGCCAACAAATATGGGATCATACCAACCACCACCACCACAAACAAGTCAGGGACCAAAATCATCACAACAACCACCACTAGCACAAACTCAAGCAAGTCAGTCATCACATCATCCACCAGAATCATCACAATAGCCACCACCAACACAAACTCATGCTGCTCACTTATCACAACAGCCACCACCAGCACAGACTCAAGCAAGTCAGTCATCACATCAACCACAAGAATTATCAAAGCAGCTACCACCAACACAAACTCAGGCTGCTCACTCATCACAATAGCCACCACTAGCATAAACAAATCATCCACCACCACTACTAAGAAATCAGCCACAATAGACGTCACACCAAGCTGGAACACCAACAGTTGTAGGAAGTCAACCATGCCACCTTTCAATTCCTCGTGCAACATCAACCATACGCAATAGAAGGCAGAAACTGCAACATAGGAGAGGATGTGTGTGGAAGCTATGAGGCTTAGTTATGCTTTTTTTTATGCTGCACCATTTGTTTTGGGGCTTTGATGTATTTTGTAGCATTTATATTTCCAAGTTAAGATTGCTTTGTCTACTTTTATATTTCAACTTTTACATTGTAAGTTCAAAAATCCAGAACACTTTTTAATGCAATTGGATGTCTTTTGTGCTGTAACATCAAGTACAATGATGAGATTATATAATATTGTGTTATGACTCTCAAAATTTCTCTTTATGAATGTTTGTAATGGTTGTATTGGACACCAAACAAAGATTTCTTTAACGCCAACTTTTCATTAATTTACTAAGTGATAGAACAATGTAGCTTTGCAATTACATATTTAAATTAAGTCACAAAAATACAACATTGAACACTGCCAATACATATTCAACACCAACCTATACAAATTAAACACCTCCCAATACAGATTAAATCATAGACTTTTCATCAATTGTGACAACACAATGATGTTAACTACGACCAATAAACACATTATCCCTATTAAAATGTTTACAAAATTTCTAGATCTCTTAAGTTCTTTCTCCAAAATATATATATCTTCCTCCTTTTCCTCATAATAGTGCCATCCCTTTCGTCACCACCATCTTCGGAGCACCATTTCAAGTAATTACAACCAATGAAAGCTTCACTTCCGCTTTTTTATTGACAACAATGATAACAAAAATCAACCTTCATGTTAGCTACAACCACATATTGATGAATGAATCACAAAAAAAGGGTGATGGATCTAACCATGTAATTATGGCAGCCCCAAAATTGTCTCCTACCATTTTTAGTAGTTCAAGTTGTTCTTAATACAACAACCTCTCCACAGTTACAAGTGGGTTCTCCACCGTGAGAGAAAAACCCACCACTATGACTAGATAACCTAGGATTTTGCATACCCCACGAATGACCAGAGCAAGAAGAAGAAGAGTGGCCCCTCGACATCACTCACAATCAAGAAAATTGCAAATGAGGAAGAACTCTAGCCCAACAAAGAACAACAATGAAATTAGGGCAAATGAACAATTCTCCCTCCATAAAAGTACTTTGTTGCCACCTCATCACACCATATTGATGCCAAGGTATTAAAAAATTGCCACATTTCTATTCAAAAGTGACACATGGCCACTATTCTGATGTCGTTTTGACCAAAACTAACGGGAGGGACCATTTTAAACTATTTTAAGAAATTAGAGGACTAAATTGAACCCCAAAAAAATTAGGGGACCAAAATGAACCAATCATAAAAATTAGGGGACCAAAAGACCAGTTAAGCATACAATTTAAAATATATTTTTAGATTTGAAAATACATTTTAAATTATACGATCTAAACTACACTTTCAAATTTGTTAGGAATAATCCAAGTGTGAGTCAAAGTTTCATATTGGATAAAATAGACAAAGTTAAACCCATCAAAATTTCACAATCCAAAAATCTGAAGTACAGAAATTTTAGATTTTTCCAACGAACCCTATGAAAAATGTAGGAAGAAACCACATGGGTGCAAATAGCAATTACGCATACTATTCATAACAAAACATTACACAACTAGTCTACAAGATCAACGGCTAGACCGACCTTGGCCTCTTTGGATTGCTACCCTATACAGGTTGAGCACAAAGAACCAAATGTTTCTTCCTCATCTCCTTTTTTTCTTCCTGCACCCATATAAAACCTAATAAACCTAAATTATCCCCATTAAAATTATAATAAAAAGGTAACATTATCCTGCAACCCTTTTTATAAATGAATTTTGGATTGTTCCATTTTGAAAACATATTTCTCATCTGGAAATATCTCAGATAGCACAATCTAAAATGTATTTAAAAAAAATTGTATGCTAGAAGACACATTCCATAAATGCCTTCCAAAATGTATATTTCCGAATACATTAAAAAATATAGTATGAAATATATATTTCGAAACATATTTTTAAATCTAGGAATGCCTTTTTTAAAATATCCATTATGAATTGTATCTAAAAAAAAAAATACATCGTGGAAAGATGAATCCGGAACACAACAACTTTCTTCTTCCAATTGTAATGTACCAGTTTATTATAATTTTCAATATACAACATCAAAACCCTAATCTAAAATGTGAAGGAATAATGGAGCGAGGGAGGAGGGAGGTTCAGGGGAAGAGGGAAGGGAGAATAATTAGGTTTAGGTTAGGGGTGAGAAAAAATATAATTTTCTTGATCTGATCCATTTTTGTTCTAATCTAATCCATTTAAAATTCATTTTAATGGATATGAATTTCAATATAATCTACATTTTATATTTTATGGATTGGATATCCTTTCTGTAACATCCCGCCCAGATATTACAGATTTTAAATAATAAAATGAAAATGTAATAATAATACTTCATTTATTATAAATTAGTTTTCCAAAACCGCGAGAATTTAAAACTTTATTACACCGATAAAACCAACTTAAATCCAATTTTTATAAACATAATACATTATCAAAATCAGTCTCATTATAAAGCCAAGTTCTATAATTCTGATGATTACAAGAAATCCTTAAAACTCATAAAAATGATGAAACGCTGCCACAAAGTTTCCCAACTAGCCCCCGCTCCGAATCTACGCTCTACCAGAACCACTTGCAACGTCATCTGCTTCTATGTACCGCATCGCCAAACACACGCAGATAGGGTGAGCTAAAGGAATATAAACATATGCAACAATTTATATAACTAAACACACACATTAAAGGAATTCCATACTTTGGTCACACATGGCCACCACCATGTAATCCATGTTCTACGTCTTTGGTTGATAATCTCAAGCTATCGTTGTTGTCCAACCTACAAGCCACCACTTGTAGAACATATGCGGGAACACTCGCTATTCCGAGCAACAACTCAAAGAATGCTCGTGTTACCCTCCATCCTGAGCCACAACTCCAGGAATACTCCAGCATTTGACCCTTGAGATATCACCCAAAGCCTCGTAGACCACGCAGATCCAAAGCAAGCAAAACACAATGTCTGCTTCATCAAAAATTGCCTGGCGCTCCACACGAGTCGGCAGGCGCAAAAGGCTTCTACACGTGCCACCAGGCGCCAATCACCTCTAATGCTACTGTTTCTACAAGTATCTCTTGGCGGGACAACCCTTATCGCTAAGCGATACACGCTTCAATTCTCTACTGGTTTTGTAGCTATCGCCTGACGGTTAAACACCACCACCAGGCGCTACAATAGTACTTGCGCAATATTAGTTTTTAAGCACCCAAAACAAAGTAAAATCAATCCATTCACATTTCATATATATATATATATATATATATATATATATATATATATATATATATATATATATA
>Ga0214545_1010126_pt1 | contig 13885 bp, 7 predicted proteins | sample CNSS4metaG_FD_160064 | JGI IMG/M metagenome (GOLD analysis project Ga0214545, IMG submission 160064) | Root nodule microbial communities from cowpea collected in UCLA plant growth center, Los Angeles, California, USA - CNSS4 | ecosystem: Host-associated > Plants > Roots > Nodule | place: USA... | reverse complement strand
AATATAGAGGCAATAAATCTTTTTATATCATTAATATATAATAATTAATATTCGTGTTACGTACTTTTGCAATTCCATATTACAATTGTACGACATTTTTTCTCGATTTGAGTTGAAAGTGAGATGAAAATGTAGAACATAATGTCCTATTGAAAGAAGAGTCAATAATGAGTTTTTTTTTTTTTTTTATCATTAGTATATTATTGATATTTGTGTTACTATAACATACTTCCTTTTATATGTGGTTGCTTGAATCCTCTGAACTAAAAGTTGGTATGTTGACATGAATAACGCATGGTTTTTGGTTGGTTGAAACATTTCATGAGAATTGGATGTTTTGAGATAAAGGTGTTTGATATGGTAACAAACATGAATTTGGTATGTGATAGGCGTAATTCCATGAGTCTCGTGGGAGACCTCATGGTGGTGTGTAGTGTATATATTAAGATATGGATTCAAGTAAGGATTGCATCCCGAAACTCTAAAGGGTCAGTGAGTCTCAAGTAGAGCAAACTGGCCCAAGTGGTGAGAGTAGCGGGAGGCCCTAGTCTCTGGCAGGATAATGGCCTCAGACGCTTAAAGGCTAACCTTGTGCGTGGTAGGGTGAAACCCATTGGCAATGGCTCTGCAGAGCAGTAGAGGCCACCACAAGTGCAAGCGTCCAGTGAATCCGATCTTAGTATACGTATCCGGATAATTGAGTCATGGTGTCCTGTTTGTCTGCAATAACACGATTTCTCTGCACACACTATGTTAAAATGCTTGAACTGTTTAAGTACTTTATCTACTATACCATGTTAACTTTAAATTACGCTAGCTCACCCTCTCTTTGTTGTGTATGTTCTCGTCTTGATTCCTTTACTTTGCAATGATCACCTTACGGTGGGAGCAGATGGAAAGAGCTCTGGAGGTGGATCTGCTGGTGGTAGCGGTGCTACATAGTTTGGACCAGTTATCTGTGGCTCTTAATAGTAGTTGTTATGGCTTTAATGTCCCTCTCGTTTAAATTTCCATTTAGTTAAGGCACTGTGATATGCCTAAGTTTCAATCTTCCTGAATACTCTTGGATGACTGTATCAAATACACTCTATCGTTTTCTGTTCATCTAATTACTTCTCATTATTATGATCATGTGAGATTTTATTAAGTAGATAATTCTATTTAAAAGGGATGTCACATCGTACATGTAATCTTTTAAAAAGTGAATTCATATCCATAATTTTGAAAAGTAATTGATCTCTATTGACACTTGTTGTACACGATCATTCATCAGGGTGAATGAAGAATGTGAAAAAAATTTACTTACTAAAAATATATTATCACATTAATCAAATAAAAGTTTCATAATAAATTTAAAATTATTGATATTAAAGCATATACCGATGATAAGACATGAATAATTTGATGATGAGATATTTAATTTAATTAAAACAATTTGATAAAGGATTAAAGGGCGAACATTCTCCTATACTCAATTTACTTATTTATTTATTTATTTATTTTCACTTCATTCATCAAAATATATATATATATATATATATATATATATATATATATTAATAACTGTACTTAATATATAGATTTTTTTTTGTGTTTTTCTGACACCCTTCTTTCAAATAAGACAAAATTGACATGGAACAAAAGCATCAATGCATTGCTGTCCCGGACACTGTCTTTTTGAAACAATTAACAAAAAATAATTGTCCTTTCCTAGTGTGAATGAATTACAGAAACTGATTCATGGTTTTTGGATACAGAATTCTAACGTTTTATAAAAAGTATAAGTTAAATCGGTCGGTGAAATACAACAGCAGTAAATAATTTGAATTTAAAGGAAATTAACTTAAAATCTATACCACTGTTATTTCTTTGTTTTTATTTTTATCAAAAACTTTTATTTTGCTTTTTAACTGGTTTAATGCAATTATTTCTTGGTGGATGGAAATCCCAAATGCCAAGAAAGCAGAAAACCTAATTAATCTTAGAGCATCGTAATAACACATTGTAATGCAACGCAGTGTAGAACATGATTTTCTGGGCAGTGGGAAAGAAAATGTTTTGGGTCTTGTGATTTTAGGTTAGATTTTGCTATTGTTATAATTTTTGACATGTGTTGCTTCTTAGAATTTCTTCATTAGGTTATCATTTCCTGATTCAGTTTCTCAGTTGGTTGGGTTTAGGGATGTCAACGGTGGGTAGGGTACGAGTAGTAGCTCTCTTGTACCCTACCCAGTGGATAAATATCTGTCCCGTATCCGTATCCATATCCGTCAGGTATCCATTGTGCGGGTATCCGTCTATTTTTTTCATATACACGGGTATCTACGGGTACCTGCGGGTATTTGCAAAATTATTTAAAAAACAAATATTTAATTATAAATTCAAATAAAATAAAATAAAATACATCACTGTTATAAATTTTAAATAAAGTTCAAATAAACTCAAGTTGATACAAGCCCAAATAATTGTAAAAGTAAATATAAAATGACGTTCAACACAATGAATATTCTTTAATTAGTGCTTTGATCAACAAACTCACTTTCTCTTATTGGTTCCTGAAAAATAAACAAAATAAGCAAATAATAAACCTCAATTGCCATATGACAAGTATTCTTATTTTGATTCCATCATTTGACAACAAGCATATCATAAACGTCATTGTCTATATAAAGTTTGATGTATATGCCTAATCTCAAAGAAAGGAAAGAGGAGAATGTCAAGATGTGTAAGTTTAGCGGGTACGGGTATCCACGGGTACGGATACTATGATACCCGTACCCGCCCCGTTAACATGCGGGTATAAAAAATATTCGTACTCACGGGTAGCGGGTATCAATTTTTAATATCCGTTTTCTACTCGTTGCGGATTTATCTGCGAATACCCGCGGGTACGGATTTTTTTGACATCCCTAGTTGGGTGGGAGAGTGAAAAATTGGTGGACTCAAGGTTGAAGAGTATTTTGATCGGGTGTTTATTATATTTTTTATCCCTATTTAGTATAAATAAATATTTAATATTGATATTTAATACTTCAACTAACAATAATTATAATAAATTATTTTATTATATAGTTTTCAAAACTAATTATTTATTTTACAAAAGATATTATAAAAACTAAAAATTATTTTTATAGAAGTTTAGATAATTAATCAGTCAATTTATTAATATTAATAGATAATCTCTTCAAGTTATCATATTATTTTATTTAAGTTGATTATATTATTTTCTATCATTATATATATCTTATTATATTAATGAATATTCAATTTAGTATGAAACATTTATTTGGCTAAATTAATAATTTTTTTATTGAGACATTTATTTATTTATTTTATACTAATTTTATGATGCATACTACTCTACAAAAGTATGATAGTTAAATAATGATAGAAATTTTACAACCGCATCATAATTGAGCAAGTTAACCTCGAATTCGGCTATATAAATCTTAACATGTGTACAGTCACGGAAATAATTAATTAAATTAGTTAAATGAAATTTAAAAAAAAATAATGTTTGTTATATATTTAATTATCAATAAACTCTACTAATAATAATTAAATATTATAGTACAATATTACAGACAAATTTTGTTCTGCATGTGTGCTAAGCAATTTGATGTGGTTTAAATTATATTAGTTTAGTGATTTAAATTAATGGCAACAAAGAAATGCGGTGTTTCCACATGTTTTTTTTTTTCTTGAAAACCGAGAACTAGAAGTTCCGTTCAAAGGAAAGTCATCTTCAAGTAGTTGTTTCTGAAAGCCAGAATCTCATATAATTTGAGAGCACATGGAAAAACAACTAAATTATGACTTTTATGTATACATTTATTGGATATACATATATGTATTTTATTTTTCTGTATTTATAATAATAGCAAGAAAATTGTAAATTAAATAATTAAATATAACTCTGAACACTGTTTTAACCAATACATGTTATCACTTTATATTGTTTGGCTGTTATTTGAAAATTTTAAAATAACAAGTAAATAAATAAATTAGTACCCTGAAGTCTCTGTGTGTTTCTATATATGTAAAATTAATTAATAATATTATTAATCATAGTGATATTAACACGACAACCCAATGTATTATGAATATTGATTATTTAACTTGTTAATTACTGAATATTGATAATAAAAAAATATTGCAAGTTATTATACTCTTTCGATTAAATTATACGTACCTTGGCTGGTTTTTTTCTATTGAATAATGGTCCCTCAATTGTTCCTTTGAAAATATATAAAATATGTGAGATTAGGTTTATACTTTGAGCTAATTAGATAGATCACATCTCACAATCCAGATAAGAAAAAGAAAATGAGATTTTGACCATCGTAAACATTATTCACCTTTGATAACATACAGAGAAAAGTAAAATGCATGGTTAGAAAAAGAAAAGGAAAAGTTTCTTTGACTCATAAAAGTTACTGAATCTATGCTTCCTGGATGCACATCGAAGGTTTTATGCAAAATGCCAAATTGAATTGTGAGATTCAACCATACAAAATCCACCGCTAGTTTCTCTTATCAGAAAGAGAGAGAGTAAGAATCTGTAACCTTTTACGATGGCTGTCTGAACGAAATTTCTTCAGAAATTTTGTGAAGGAAGAGAATTACTACTACTTGGCACATTTTTCGTTTAAAGTTCAACCATACAAAATCCACTGATAGTTTCTCTTATCAGAAAACCTTACTTGGCACATTTTTCGTTTAAAGTTTTGTTATCGTTTCTGATGTTTCTTCTTTTTAACATAGGCTATGTTTTGAATATTTGGTATAATGGTAAATGAAATGGATAAACACAGTTGAGAAATGGATATACTCTATTTTTTCAATTTATAAATAATTTCTTTAAAGGGTTGTACTGCGTAAACATTTGGGTTGAATAAAAGAATACATAAAAGTCATAGTCACTCTATATTCATACATAAATGTCTTGACCTAAAAAGCCTCACTCACTCAGAAAATCGAAACCAGTGCATACCACATCCATTCTACATGTGATTAAAAAAACATAAACAAATTAATAGCTAGTCACTAGGCAATTTTATGTTTTTTCTTTAAAAATTATAAACATAAATATTTTGTTATTCAAAATATTTGAATGTTATGTATTGATTGTGAGTGGAAGAGATCAAGATAAATGTCCTCCTCGTTCATTCTATAACAAACATGCAAGGTTCAAAAGTTATGCAGTAATGGCAGAAATTGATTCTTCCTTCTTGAATACAAATGGAAGCCAAATTCATTATTGTGCATTTCAGACTTTCAACACTTTCAAGTTGAAAAGTTTAGAAAACACAATGATAATTTTGGATACGCTATTTTTATTTATTCAAGAAATATGAATCAGTTTATTATTGTATAAATTGAACTCTTCTTCATGTTAGTTATAGAATGGATTAAGACATTTATCTTGAACTGTTCCAGTCACAATCAATGCGTAATATCCAAATATTTTGAATAATAGAATATTTATGTTTATAATTTTAGATTAAAAAAATGGCTAGTGACTTGATGCTATAAATTTATTTATTTATTTTCTTAATCACAAGTAAAATGGTGATGTGGGATGGAGAATCTTGGTTTTACATGATAGGATTTCGACCTCCCCAAATTTTGTTATATATGTATAAATTTTGTTTTTAACATCCAAATGAAACATGTATAATGATGGTAGAAGAAGCATTGGGTTGCCCAATTGACTGTAATTATATTGAACAAATATCAAAGAGAACTTGTAATTTTCTCAGAGAATATCAACATCAACCAAAGCAAATGATTCCATTTCCAACTTATTAAATTATAAATTTATATTACATTTATTTATTTTTCTAAATGTATAAAATTTAAAGAAGAATTAGAACAATAATAATAAATATGATTTTGCAAATGTCTAAATGTATACAGGATTTTATAAATACCTGGATATGATTTCTATTTATCTTTTGTATCTTCCTCTTTGTTATATATATTTTTTAGCTAAATTTTAAGATAACATACAGTGATGCATGGACATATATACAGAAATAAAATATTTATGGTATAGTTTGTTTGGTGCAACGTTAATCCGTAAACATATGGGAAATTTTAAGAATTGAAATTCATCATCTACTTTTAAAAACTTTTACACATAAATGCCAAATTGATTGCCAGATTCATAGGCATTGCATGGAAGCCATTGCCAGAGCTTTTTAGAGCCATCTGCATAATGGCAGAACCCATGCACGGAGACAGAAAAAATGTTAATATAACCTGTGCCTTTTATCATTTTCATAAGAAAAATACAAAAAAACAATTAATATGTGTAGGTTCAATTCAACCGGAGTATCTTGAATTTGTTTGTAGTTTGGTTACAGGTTGTGTAATATGTATGTTTTAGCTTTCAGGAATGTTGGAGCATGGCTTTTGATTCAGGAAACATGTATAAATAAAGTATCTATTGGTTTGATACATGAAAGAAATCACTGTCATGTCAATCTTGGATCAAAAGTGACTTAAGATTTTGAATGTTGAATCCATTTTTTTTAATATGGTTTAAAATTGTTTTGTATGTATCGACATGTAAGATTTATGCACAATAGATTTAATATGAAAAAAAATAAAATCATGCTAATATTTTTTGTTTTCTTTTTTTATGTTATGTATATCAGTTGAGGTAATCAATTATTTCATTAATTTAATTTGTTTTTGTCGATAAAAACAAAATCCTTAGTCTTCATTGTTATTATTCTGGTGTACTCTTCCTCATTTTTCTGCCAATCCTGTGGAAGATGTTTATTATCTTTTAATAGTTGGTAAATATTTTAACAGCTGTTGTATTTGACTGTCCACTTTGTCTTTTATGTATAAAATGTTAGAAGTCTGTAACGAACATTGTATGGCTGCCATCTGTATCCAAAAACCATAAATCACTTGACAGTCCTAAAATCGAAATCAAAAGAAGAAGAAAATTAGGTTTAAATGAAATATGAACAATAGAAGATTCTTCAAGTTATACATATGCTACACCGTTCACTCACTCTAATTCATCATCGCAAACTCAAATCATTTGCCTTTGTTGTTAACGTTGATTCTTTGAAAAAACTATAATTGTTTAAAACTAGAAAGAACAACCGTGTTGCATCAAATTTCAGATCAAATCTTGAGAAGGATGTGTTCTTAGATGATGTTTAAATAAAGTTGGTGTCAAAAATTACATTCTAACAGTAACTTAAATATTAAAGACTATCACCTTGTTAATCTACTATGCATTATGTTTATTTCATTAATGGCTACATGCATTATGTTTATTGATCTACTATGTTTGATGTATTTAGATTCACAAATTAAATTGATATCATGATTAATTAAACCTAACTATGTAGAATTTCATAATCATTTGAGTTCGATGACAAATGATTTGTCTAATTTTGTAAAATATACTTATGAACTTTTCATTACATTAGTATTTATCCTTATAAGATTTTCAAAATTACAAATACAATTCATTAGTAACATAAAATGGATTCAATTAATTATTAAATCCTACCTGATTAAAGCTTAATTAATCATGAAATCTAACCATTATATGAAATCATACATGTAAAACCTTGAATAAATAATGCATCTAACAATGCAATACATGATAATATTAAAAAAAAATATTGAATTAATTAAAATGATTATCAACTCTCGTTAATGCCAGTAGCTGTAAAGAATAGGCGGAAAGAACAACATAACATAAAATAAGACCAAACTACACTCTCAAATTAATTAAAACATCCATGAAACTCAATGTACTAAGTACACAAGGGTTGATGCTAACGAAGTGATCTCTCTAGCCCCACTTAAATCATAATCTTGGATAATGTATAGAAATCCTAAGCATTTTTTCATACTTTGATTAGTATTTGTGTCTAACATGTGTTTATAGTCTTTGTGCCTTTAACAAATATTAGGCTCTCTTATTCAGATTAGTGGTGGACTCGTTTCTTATACTTTATATTAGTAGATTGATCGGGTGGGAACATGAATGCAAATTTGTCTATTTACCATAGATTCAGAATGAAATTCTATCTATATATAGTCACTACAAAAAAAACCTTCTAAACATTGACCAATTTTAGTGGCTAATAATTATTAGTAACTATAGTGACTAATTTACAAAACAAAAAATTATTAATTACTAAAATAGTTATTATTATAAGTAAAAAAGTATGATTGGTCACTAAATTGGTTTTTAAAATGAGTTACCATAGTTTTAGCTACAAAGGAAATTGGTCACTTAAAATTAATTACTTAGATCTTACCAAAATGACTTAATTTCTAAATTTGTCTTTAACTAATTAATGACTAATTATAATTTTTTATTTATAATAGTAACTATTTTAATAATCAATAATTTTAAATTTTGTAAATTGGTATCTAAATTGACTATTATAGTAACTAACTATTTTTTGTTTTTCAAACTGATTTTTAATCGATGCTTTTCTTATAGTGTCACATTGGAATCCATTGAAATTCATCCCAACATTTTTTATTATCTAACACCTTGGCTAAAATATTTTGTATAACCTAAGGAATTTTTCTTTAGGTAGGATATCTCCGTTCCATTATCCTTCTAAAATCTGAATTTGTTTCCATTACTTATTTGCCAATATATACTTTTATCAAGCCACCCTTCATAATTCCCTCGGTTAATTTCTTTAGATCTCTATCTACCATACCGATTCATTATTATGATTCAATACTCTCCTATCATATTGTAAAATTTAATATGAATTTGTCATGGATACTTTCAATTCAATGGTCGATAATTTATATTGTTTTTAAATAAAACACGTCCATGTAATATAATATGCGGTTAAATAAACCACACATCTAGAACGTAGGAAAAACAAATACTAAAACACACTAACAAAAGACCTTGCACTAAAGCTAGGAAAATTAATTCATCTAAACAAATTAACATTGGTTTCTTTCAATTGAATGATGGTTCTTCAACTGTTGGTTTGAAAATATATAGAATAGTATGGAAAATATATCTCCAACTAATCTCTTTTATAATTAGGTTTATACTTTAAGCTAAATAGATTACATCTCATTACACAGATATCAAAAATTAACATTGTTAGCAAAATCATATTTTGACCATCGTAAACATTGAACTTTGAAACATCATTTATCTAAGACAGAGAAAAGTAATGCATGGATGGAAAAAGAAAAGGAAAACTGTCTTTGACTCATAAAAGTTACTGAATTTATGCTTCGTGGATGATGCAACGTGTATTCAAACATGCATTTACTTTACTCAGCAAAAGTTCCATTTGAACATGCAAGTAGTTTAAAGTGTGAAACAGATTAACATGAACGCATTAATGTATTCAAATATGCATTTACTTTGGTAATCAAAGTTTCATTTCAACATGCAAGTGGTTTAAAATGTTAAATAGATTAACGTGAACACATTAATGTAGCATTGAGATGGTGAAGTAAGTTACAAAACACAAGACTTTGGTAAACTGCGATATTACTGCTTTAAGAGAAAATTTCTGAAAATAAAAAGCCAAGAATTAAACTATCTGTCAGAAGGAAGTGAATTACATTGGCCAAACATTTCGTCAATTTTTTTGTGGTTTCTAATAATTCACTCAGCCTTCGATGCTTGGATTAAAGTTTTACCAATGCATGTATTTGATCTGACAAAGAAGGAATCCACCGATGATGCTGCTCTGACATACTTGTATGAATCCCAATTAACGTTTTTGCTGCCACCAACCCTCGCCATGCATCACGGCTAAGCGGAGGACCACCTTAAAAATTGTCTCACTATGAATTTGTCGTTTTTTTTTTTCATAATTTATCTCAATTAAATGATAGAAAGAGAAAGACTATGAATCTGTAACTTTTTATGATACCTGGCTGAATGAAATTTCAGAAATCAGAGGAACATGATGAACATATCTTGAAACTGAACAAAAAATACAATAGAAATTAAACAAAAAAAAAGTATATGAAATTCACAGGATCACTCTATATTCAAGAAATCGTTTAGCTGATTTTCCATGAGCTCCCAAATCATATTGGTTGGTGCCTCGTTATTATATTCTCGAATAAACGCCATGATTTCAAACTGCACATCAGCTTCGTATTTTTTTGCATAAGCAATCACACTTCGTACATCATTGTCATCTTCAATCCTCATGGAACGATAACAAATCTTGAACTCATTATTCATTGTCACTGGATAACGGTAACACAAATCAACCGTGTATGATTTGCCATCGGAAACTGTGAATAAATTTAAAATTGTTCGCTTAAGAAACGACAGCGTCATGTAGTTATTGAGTCGAACATAGCTACTAATTTCACTCACATATATTGAACACATGTTTTGGTCTCTCATGATGTGACCGTTGTAGTGAACCAATGCCATTATAGATGAAAAATTCATTATCTGCAAAAGCTAATTTTCAGTGAGGAAGTAAATGATTCAATTTGCAAGACAAGAGAAGCATAGACTAAAGCAGTGAGAAGTAAATTCACAGAACTAAGATGGAATTAATAACAAACCTCTAGGATTGAACTTGAACAAAATGTGTATCTGCAAGATCTGTTTTCTTGAGAGGTTTCTCTATGAATAACGATCAAATTCTAAGTGTTTTGATTGTTTTACGTAAAGTTTGCATGTATTTATAGTACACCAGAAAGAAGGCTCCAACTTGTCTCACAAAGAAGGCTTATCATCAGAATTTTCACATCAAATTAGAACAAACTTTGTTTGTAACGCTTAGTAGGTGATGATATCTGTGATTGATCCTGGTCTATGATGCTCTAACACGTTTCATAAATAGTGTGTCCGGTGTCCGATATGTATCGGACACCGACACCCGTACGATATTTGTAGGAGACACTATGTCCAGTTTGAAAGATATTTTTTTATCTTTCATATGATTTTTTTGACAATTAAAATAAGAAACAAATCTTATATTATCACTATTTTTTACATATTCAATAATAGATAGATAGATTAGCTTCATTTTTATAGTAATTGACAATGTGTTAGTAGATAATTTAAAACTTAACATGTCCCGTGTTCTATATTTTTTTCAATTTAGCTTATGTCCTTATTCGTGTCGCATCCGTACCCGTTTCTGTTCCCTAATCCGGGCAACATACATCGTGATCCCTCTGATACATATCAGCAGCATTCAGTGTGTTGCATAGCAGAAGCCTTGGAACGATGAATCTTACCCTTTTGCATGGCAGCCATTTGTAAACATTCAGATCAGACTCAAATATTATATTTCCATGTGTATTGAATGAACATGAATCAGTTTCTGTCATTTCTGTACTTATTTTGACCTTGCATGTCTTTCATTCTTCTTTACTGTTCAACCGTTAAATTGATTAAGTAATAAAATTAAATCGGACATGTATTAAATATAATACGCTGTCAATTAACCTGTGTGTAAATTCGGAGATACGACGAAGCAAGAAACTACATGTTTGTCTCATTAGCTCTGGCTGAATAAATTTTGTTCAGATTACCGATGCTCCATTAATATCTTTGCTAGTCAACTTCTTCAGAACAGTTTCGGTAAGTAATTGTAGAGGTGAGCAAAAGAAGAGCCTATGAATAATAATCGCAAAATAAATGTTACTTCTTTCTCCTCTGTTATTTCTAAGGAAAATTTATTTATTTTAGTTGTTATTTTAAAATTTTCAAATAACAGACAAACAATATAAAGTCATAACATGTAATCGTATAGTTATTACATTCAATTTTCCAACAAAACTCAAATGAACTAAACATAATTCAATTAATTTGTAAAGTTTTTTACTTATTCCGTATACAAGAAAAAAATGGATATATTACTCAGCGTGGTAGATTGTTGACAAACAAGAGACAGGAAGACAGTAGGGTGCATATGAATATTTATAATGAAACGAAAGGCAGATGAATCAATAGACAAGTACAAAGATACATTGGTTAAAAATGGATATTCTCAAACTTATGTTGATTATGATAAACTTTTTTTTCTTTACAAAAGATGAATATAGTTTGATTTGTTCTTGCTCTACCCGTTCATTTTGAATGGAATAACATTATGGATGTGAAAAATGTCTTCCTCTGTGGAGATTATGTCATGTTTCTCTTACTAAAAATACATCTGGACGATTTTTTCATAAAAATGGCAAGAGTTGGAGATAGCAATTCTTCATTTCTTTTTGCAGGTATAAAGCATGTAGGAGGAGTGTTATTAACATTTTTGATATCAATTCACAAAGTAAAAAATTATTGGTTACTAAAATAGTCACTATTATGAACAAAAAATTATAATTGATCACTAAATTGGTCTTTAAAATTAACTACTATGATTTTGGCTACCAAAGAAAATTATCACTAAAAATTAGCTACCTAAATTTTAGCTACCAAAATGACCTAGTTTCTCCATATTATAGAAAAAGATGTGAGGTTCCATGTCTTTCCTTGATGTGGGATTCTTTTTATTTTCCTTATAGACCAAACATCCATAATGCTTTCATATCTATGTATACTTAGACCCACTAGATTAATTAAAGACCTACAAATTTTATGCATGTAATCGAACATAAACACCAATCCGAGTAAAAGAAACTTGTTTTAGGAACTTTATTAGTAATCCAAGTCCATGTCTTAACTTGAGCTAGATTAAAGATCTCCTCAACATCTTTTACCTTACTTCTAAATATGATGTTATTCCTATGTATCCAAATAGACCATACTATAACAACCCACATACCTTTTAATTTGTATTACCCTTTCTACCTAACTTTGTGAGATTAAATTTTATAGTTTAATCCAACAAAAGATATTTATCTCATATTTCGTTTGTGCTATTAAGTTAATTATTTTGATTATTCCTTGAAATAATTTCAGATTTTGTCATTTTCTCAACTCATAAGCAATATATTTTTATCGTTTGGTAATGTATTTTACTATTACATATTAAAAAGAACACTTAATACATATATTCCTTAACTCTCTAAATTATATTAAATTCTGAGGGTGTGTAAAAGAAACAAAGAAAGAAGAAAAAGAAAAAGGCGCCAAAGAAAGTGTGAAGTTTTAACCTATTAGATTAAACTTATATACACAAATATGAGGACATTAAACTTATATACACAAATATGAACACCCACTATCTCAATTATGTGGTTGGAAAATTTTATTGTTAATTAATTATTATATTACAAATAGGTCCGTGTATATATGTACTCTAAACTAAAGTAAATCATCTTTATAATAATATTCAAATTAATAGTATCTTTATATGGAAAAGTAAAATAAATGAAAAACTATTACATTTTATTATTTAAATTCAATTAATATATATATATATATATATATATATCCTAAAAGTTGTTTTCTAATTTATTTTGTGCATTTAATTATTAGTATTATTTTATAAAAAATAATTACATTTTCCAACTACATAAATGAGATAGTGGGTCCATAAAAATATTATTTTGACGTAAGAATTAAAAGTGGCCATTGATTTTTTCGAGAACAAAGTCAGACACAAAATTGGTGACGAAAAGCTTTCTTCAAGACAAGTTGTTTTCTTGGTGCACTATGAATGCATGGAACATTTACGTTAAAAATGAATCAAAACACTTGAATTTTCATCTGTAGTCATATTTTCTGTCAAGAAAACATATTTGCAGATACTTGTTGAAGTTCAATCCTAGAGCTTTGCTCATCCATTTGCAGTTTCTTTAAAATTTTAAAGTTTTGTTTAAAGAATTAAAAATATTTTTAATTTAGTTAAATATACTTATTAATTTGTTGGACTTAAAAGAACATGTTAGTTTATAAAAAAAAAAAAAAATTTTAATATATAAAAAAAAT